>Ga0126342_10022134_pt1 | contig 10538 bp, 8 predicted proteins | sample Cyp1metagenome_FD_92528 | JGI IMG/M metagenome (GOLD analysis project Ga0126342, IMG submission 92528) | Coral microbial communities from Lord Howe Island, Old Settlement Bay, Australia - Cyphastrea 1 metagenome | ecosystem: Host-associated > Invertebrates > Cnidaria > Coral ...
TATTTGTGAGTTTGAGCTGAAGACGTTTTATTTGGAGAAGCTGGAAGAACGTTCTTGAAGCTTGAGAACTCTTTTGAAGTAGTTTGAGAAGTTTGAGAACGTTTGAGTGTCACTGCGTTTGACTCTGCACGACTCTTCTAAGAAGAAGAGTGACTGAGCTGTCAAACCTGTGTGGTTTGGCTCAAGTCCGAGCTGTGAAAAAGAGCTGCCACGCCGCTCTCGTGTTTTCACAACAAGCGTAAACTTCTGCTTCAGCACTTGAAAGGGAAACCAGCTTTTGCGTCTTGAACATGAATACAAAAGACACCCTCCAAGGAATATGGTGGCACTTGAGACTGAACGTCGACTGGTCCTGTCACTTGCCCAGTCGCTGTCTGTATAAATCTCCATGATTCTCTCACCAGGAATGGAGGTGCTGTAGCCATGAAAGAGGCCTGTGGTTCTTCCCTTCCACTTGAGTGACATGCATATGCTGTCGTGTGAGGCCAAATACCCAACCAAGTGTTTCAACACTGTCATGCTCTTCACTGTAGGCTGTGTTGAGTATGTTGACAAGTGCCCACTATGTGCTGGCAGTGCGGCAAGTCACTTGCTAGATACAAAAGTATTCCAACGCACGTTCTGAATGCCTTTGCAGCTGCTGTGGAAATCTCACTGGTTGCATCAACCTGATCCATATCAGGGTGTCCTGGTGACTTCTTGTTTTGAAGCTTTCGGTTCAACCCAAGCAAACTGCACATCTGGTCCACATGTTTGTGGTGTGTCTCTATGGTGATCCTATCATCATGCTGCAAAGTCATGCGTCTTTTCAAAAAACTAACTTCGTCACCTGGTTTTTCCATGAGTTTTGTGGACACCTCATAGCGCTGTTGAAGGCATTTCACCATCTTTTGCAAAACGAACTCACGCGTCCAACGACCAAAATGTCGTCCACATGAATAAGCACAAAGCAACTGCTGTCGGCTGTTTTCAAAATGCAAGGATAAGGGATACGTTGGCTCATCCCAAGTTCCTCGCAAAGCACCTTGGTGATGTCCTGGTGCCAAAGGAGACTACCATCCCTTTGGCCTGGCAAAACGCGTCCTAGACCACTGCTTGCAGGTGAAAATAAACTGTCACGTTCACTGTCCATCCATGCAAATTCACGGGCGACGAATCTAAATCGTCGAAGCCAGATCTGTTGCCCATCCTTTCCAATCTTCTCACGCCACGTTCAGACAAATCTTGTAGAAAGTTGCTTGGCGTCCGGTGGCATTGTTGCTGCATCTGTCAGAACTGCCATCTTTGTGAGGCGCTGAATCTCCAAAGAATCTGCTAGAGCATCCAACCTCTGCAATTCAGAATCGTCCAAAGAAGGCTCATGTTTGCTGAAAGGAAAAGTCAACTGGCTGATAATTGCTTCATCGTCCATCCAGTCACCATCATCGTAGAGCTCGTCATTTTCAAAGTTCATTTCATAGGTCTCCAACTCATCTAGCTCATCATCTTTGAAGGTGAAGGAGACCGCTTGGTCTTCATGTTCGTACAAACTCAAGTCTGTGCTGGTGACCTGGCTGACATGACCTCTGTTTGGGCCGCTGTCACGCTTGGGAGTCTTTGGAGCGCTCTCACCAGCAGGCGTGTCATCTGTAAGAAAAGTGGATTCCAGCATTGCAAAACCTTTGTCAGCAAATCTGGTTCTCTTTGGAGAGTCTCCTGGCTCCCCATCATCAACACGCTTTTGACCATGTGGGTCTGCAGAAACATCCATTGCAGCTGCTGCAGAGGGAACCATAGCTGGAAGATCAGGTGGAGGCTCTGGCATGTCCCCCGCCTCTGCTGATTGCTCGACATCCTCTTCTGGGTGCTCAACTGCATACTTGTGAACATGTATGGCGTCCATGTCAATTGATGGGGGCATTCCTGAACCCACACCAAACGCAAGAGGCTGACTCACACGCTTGCTGTAAACCAATCTGTTGCCCAAAGCTGCATGTCCAAATTTTTAAGGCCAACTTTCCAAATCACCCAGTCTATCCAAGTTGAATGGATTTGGTGTGCGCCTGATGCTTCGTGTGATGAACACCCCATCTGCAGTGCCAATAATATGCTGATCACCTGACATTGTTTTTCCAAGCCAAACACCATGCTGCCATCGGGGTCCTGCTTTCAGACCTGTTCGAAGAAATCCAAGGACTTCCTGGCCATACATTGCCAGCTTTCCAGTGTAGGACCTATCCATTCCACGTTCAAATGGTGTCAATCCCTCTGAAACTGTGAAGTGATTGTGAAGCCATGATGCATGAAGCAATGCCCAACAGTAAACAGGATGGTTACACCCAAAGACAATGCGGCCAGCTGCAACTTGATCCTCAATCTGTTGTACCAGAAGTCCTGCACGAGACCTGATCTGCAGTACTGTGCTCTCAGCTGCGCCATTGCTTTGGTGTTCTCCTACTGGGGCACCTTCATCATGCAAAATGATGCCGAGAGAACGGCATGCCTTTCTGACTCCATCTACAACTGACAAAATGGAAGGCTCACGATCTGTCCTGATGGCAAGCTCACGGTGTTGCGTGTACACAATGAACGTCGTGACTTCTGTGACCATGTGTTGCAAAAACTTGGCACCTTTCTGTAGAGTTGGCACAGCATGCATGAACTTGGTAGCTCGATCGTGCATGAACAAGCAAGTCTGCTTATCTGACTCGTCTTCCATGCGGCTGCAGTAGCCAAAATCCAAAGAAAGCACGGAGTGTCCAACACCTTCGTGGCTGCTGACTGGATGAAGGTCTTGTCGTGACTTGTAACGGGTGCACAGTGAACACCAGCTTTTGAAGGGCTCATGTGTCAGCGCATGATTTTCAACTTCCTGTTGGCTTGGTTCCTCAGGACGGGATTGCGCTAGAGGCTCTCTCTCCATTTCCTGTCTCAAACGCACTTCAGCACCATGTGCAGCAAGTAAGGCCTGTGCCTTCACATGTTCAACCATTCTTTGCAAGCACTTTGACTTTCCACCCCTTGTAGACAAACCCAACGCACTGCAACCTGCACGTAACACCTTGAGAGTACAACCAAGTGTCATTGTCATGCCATCCACCACAACTGTTTCTTCATCGGCTGTATAGGGCACAACACGATCTTCTGCTAATGGCTCACCATCTTCTTTGCTGACTGGTGCCTCGACAGGCTCAACATCAGGGCCAATACTGGGCTCATACTGTGATCCATCAGCGCCCTCAAAGTTGGCAGGATTTGCAGTTGAAGGATCTTGCATGAAAAATCCCAATTGCTCATATTCCATCGCATACTTGTGCCAACGTGATGACCTCAACCACTGTGTCAGGGAAAAGTATCTCATCCTCCAAGTTGTGTTGGATTTCAGAAATGGCCTCGCAGTATTCATCGATTTCCCAGCCTGAGCCCTCACGAAAAACAAGTGTTGTCCGTAGCCACATGAGCTCATCGCTGGGACACACGGTTGTATTGACATGCTGAGGCCGCACAGTTCTGATTGCAAAAAGGTGTGGATTAATACGGTTCCATCCATGGGTCAAACATCGAAGCACCACGCCTAACTGTACGGCTCTCACACTGGGCTGAGCATCTTGCGGGTCCTGCTGAGAAACCATAGAAATCTGACCTCGAGCGCACAGAGAGTTGTTCCTGAACATCACTGAGATTTTCATGTCATCCTTCACCAAATGTGGTGTACCATCGATGTGCATGATGTTCCATCCAGCTCGCAAAACACTTCCAAGTGACAAAAGTGGACACGTGACATCACTGACAATGAATTTCTCCTTGAAAGTCACATCACCAAATTGGACATTGGCCAACCTCGTAGATCGCACTGTAAGTGGCACTCCTTGTGCATCAACATAGCATGTGTCAACTGCAGGTCCTTCAACACCAACATGACCATACTTCAGAGGAAGTGCACTTGTATCAGCGCCAGAGTCCAATATGACATCACATACACTCGTGTCATCATCATATGCATTCATGTTGCTGACAACTCGAAGATGCTGTTTCACTGAAGGGCTGAGGGTCCAACGATCATCATCATCTGTCGCTGACATATCAAACTCACAAAGTTCTGAAACGACACGCAAACTACATGAAGTGCTACTTGGGGATGCTGGACATGAATGCAACGTCAAATCCTCAAAATGGCTAACACGATTGAAACTGTCCTGAGCTGTAACCAACCTGATGGCTTGAGAACCTGAACCAGTGGTCATACTTGAAGTTGAGTATGCTGTCTCAGGCTTGAGTTCCTGGCCATCAGTCACAACTCTGACTTGCTGTTGGTCAGCCTTTCGTTTGTGACAGTCACGTTGCCAATGCCCGCTCTTCCCGCAATAAGCACAAGTGTTGGAGTCGATCTTGGGCTTCTGTTGTTGTGAACCACCATAGCCCTTCTGTTGGCCCTTGCTCTGCCCTTTGTTCAAACCCTTGCCTTTGCCAGAATCATAGTCTTTGCCTTTGCTCTTGCCTTTGTCTCCAACATAGCCTTTCTGTTTGCCTTTGCCCTTGTCTGATCCCTTACCCTTTTTGCCTTTGCCTTTGCTTCGAAGAAGATTGACTTCCATTGCAGCAGGGCTACCATCACTAGCCGAGGCGTAGGAAGTCACTGCACCAAGCGGCGTAGCGCCGCACTCCACTAAGATTTTATCCTTTGTCCACGAGCTTGAAACTCGCTCATATGTAACCACACGATCTCGAACCTGTCTGTATGTTGTATTGTCATCCATGCCAAGCTGAATGTGTTGCTGAACATGGCGTGGCAAAGACCGTACAAGTGTGGTAAGCAGGATATCTTCTGCAATGTTCACACCTGCAGTCTTGTAATACTCATCACCCAAACATTCTAAGGTCTGCAGTTGCTCAACCAATGTTCGATCCTTTGTAAACGCAGGATAACCCACAATGGCTGAGAGGATTGCCATGCTCCTCACCTTCGTCTTTGGTGCATAGAGGCTGTGAAGTTGCCTCCAAACTTCAAGGCCGTTCGAATTTGAGGTCTGCCTCAACAACCTTAGAGGACGGTTCTTCAAGATTCCAGCCAAAATTGGATACAACTTGAATGACCTGTTCTTGATGGCCACACCTTCAGGCGTCTCAGAAAATGTCACGGGGATTTCTGTATGTTCCTCCACGTCATCTAAATCTGAGCTGTAACCTGGGTCAGCAAAACAAAGCCACTGCCTGAAAGAAAATGCAAAATCGGCCCAATTGTTCTGGTCCTCAGAGGAGGTAACTGATCCAAACTCCTTTGGTACCAGCACTGTCTTGTTGGCTTCTGCAAAGCCACCTGATCTGTTCTGCGAAGCTTCACGCAAAGCTACTGCTGCATCGGCAGCAGCCTGTGCTGCTTGTTGCACAGAAACCAGAATCATTTGAGCTTCTGCTGGCACACCACCATTGCCAGTTGCCATTGCGCAAACTGTCCAACCACTGAAAACTGCAAATGACTGTAAAATGCCAAAAGTCACAAACTGTAAAACCAGTCCAGCAATCATTCACAAGATCTTAAACCAAAAAGTGAAGCCGCCAGTCCAGGAAATGTGACCACGCTGCAATTCGACCTGAAAACCAAGTAGATGCACCAAATGTCACCCAGTCCAAATGCAGAAAACCACCCAGTGGTGCAGAATGGAGCCACTAAGGCCAGTAAGCAGCAACAATGCTATGGCTGCCGCCCGTGGGGTAAGGGTCCTGCCCCTAAGTCGTGGGATAAGGGTCCAGTCCCACTTCCGGAGCTCACCACGACTCGAGAGTACGTGGATCACGGCTCCGCTACCATGATTGTTTTGCTTGATGCAAAAGCGTCTCGGAAAGCACTTCTCGATTTGTGCGTGTTGCACAACATGAGAACGCAACATGACAGCTAACTGAACATGTATGTAAAAGGGATGCATGAAACGGAAATCACAAGCAATATGCCATCACAGTTCGACAATTGATGGTGACAGAAAGCGATACATGAGCTGAGTATGAAGTTGGAAGAAAATAAGAAAAGGAAAAAAATAGGGGAATCCAGGCCACTCCCCGTGACCATAATGCCTGGGGATGAGTGCGACCATTCTTCACAAATGTGAAGATACTTTAGTTGAAGCGAGAGCTTTAGCTGCACACTTCAAAGGAGGAGTGCAAAATGTAGGTCGTGACACTCATAGGTTCATACATGTCAGTTTCATCCATGGGAATTCATGGGATGACACGCACAAATCAGAAGTGTAACAGGATTTCAGTTCACGTCACACAGCACGTGGAACTCGATATACTTCGAGGCCATGAGGTTCAAGAAAAGCGCAGCCGCCCTTTCAATTTCGCACTGAACCTTTGCAGAAACAGAATCGTTTATTTCAAATCTTTTATTTCAGATTGTTTCAGGTTGTTTCCATTTTTTTGTTTCTTGCCATTTGCGAAAACCTGCGCTTTAAATCCAGCTGATCCACCGCCATCTGCATAGATTTTTTGTCAGGTGCCGCTTGGCATGCAACCAGGCTAATTCCTTTAAAATCAATTTCAAATAATTCCGGCTGTTGTAAACAATTTTTTCGTTTTTTAATTGTGGCAACCTTGCACGAAAGAATGGAACAACAAAATTATGCCTTGGTCCATTTGGAAGGCAAAACCAAACACTGTCAGTGTTTTGTCCTGCGCGTTCAGTCTTCCAAAATTGTGCTCATCATTTGCCATTCGCGGAATTCAAACGCTTTCCAAACGACCGACTATGATCCAACCGATCATGTACTCATTCTTGTTTGCTGGGTGATAAACTTATATTTTTGGATTTATTTTTGGACACGCAATTATTGTAATTTATTAATGCCGTGTGGCATGCATTCCATGGTTGTGGGCACGTGCCTACAATTCGGACCTTTGACAGCAAACTCGCAAAGTATTGGTGTGTATGTTCTTAGACAGCAGTTAATACCAATATTACGAGGAATTGCTGCATCGAAATGACGATTCATATCCCTCAGACCCAAACCCTTAGTGCTGCAACTGACATCATTCTGGCCGGATGGCAAAGAAGGACGTCGAAACCGACATGTTCTGCATGAATTGCATCAAAGTGCGTATTAAATTAATTTTGTGAAAAAATGTCAGAATGGTGTGAGAACTGTGTCATTTCTCCTCCCTGAGACTGGCATTTAATTCTCAGGAGACAATAGAGGAAGGCGGGGCAATTTTTTTTTTGCATATTTGATAGTGTTTCACTATGTTTCACTTGTAGAATTGAGATGCAATTTGTTGCGTTCACAATTTTTTGGTGCATCTTTCGAATCAGTGGCAGGTCAGAAGATATGGTTCGAGACTCTGCATCCGTGGGCAGTTCTGCGAAAATTCAATTTACTGTTGCAAGTGTAGATCAATGATAGTAAAGTAATATAGCAATATTGAGTCAAAAGACACAAATGAGACGTGGTCAAATTGTCCTTGAGAAATGAATGATCTTGCGACCTGGTATTTCAATGGTTTTGATTGATTGTGTATATTTTCATCACATTTTGAATTACTCAGTGGAATTCCGCAAACTCTTGCCATTTTGCAAGCGCAGTCAGATGTTTCATGGCTGGAAACTTGAAACAAAGAACTGCCGGGTTTGTTAGGTGGACTGCAGCATATGGGAAAAAACAATGGACAGTGTTATTTATTTATTTATTTATTTACTTATTTACTTATTTACTTATTTATTCATTTATTCATTTATCCATTTATTCATTTATTCATTTATTTGTTTATTTATTTTTGTTTATTTATTTACTTATTTATTTAATTGTTTATATACATACATAGTGACATACTGCACAGTGCAATTTTCAAATTTGCCAATATGGGGCGATATGCGACGTCGTATGCGGATTTGTGAACAATTTGTTTGCGCACAAGGATAGAGCAAAGATGCAATGATACTGAGGTGGATATGATGTTTGTTGATGTCTGTTGATGTTTGATGTCTGCGGATGTCTGTGGATGTCATGTCGAACATTGGAAAAACGCTAGCTTTAGGAAAAATCGGGGAAGATCCGGAAATTGCAATGCATCAAGATAAGACATGTGAAATTAATTACCGTGAACATGTTTCAATAAACACAACAACTGTTTTTTTTGGCATTTTGAAACCAAATAATCTCGTAACATTTTGTTTAGTTTTGAGAATTGAAATTTACGTTCGAGTTCCACCAAGTTCCACCGAGTTCCGCCTAGGCCTCCTGTGTGGGTCTACGGCATCAACGACCATTTGGACATCCCAACTGAACTCCCACCAGAGCTTGGAACTTGGAGCGCTTGGAGCGCTTGGAGCGCTTGGAGCGCTTGGAGCGCTTGGAGCGGTTGAGGGAAGATGGCGAAGGAAGGCGAAGGAAGGCGAAGGAAGGCGAAGGAAGATGGCGAGATAAAATTTTCTAACGTGATGAGGATGAGTCATGAGGCACTGAGGCATATCAAATGTTCAAAATTTTCCTGTTTGGACGTAGCTTGCGTAGCTTGCACGCTTTCCAAACCTTTTCCAAGATGTTTTTCGAAGTTTTTTCGAAGTTTTTTCGAAAGTTTTTTCGAAGTTTTCCCCAGGTTCGAGTCCACTGGATGTCTTGGTGCAGACTTTCGACAGCTCTGCTCGCTGGTGGGAGGGCTCCATGGGGCTCCATGCTCGAGAACCACGACAGAGAAAACACAGAGAACCACAACACATTGAAAAAACACATGAAAATATGTTATAAATATGTTATAAATATGTTATAAATATGTTGAAAACTCTATATGTAAAATGTTTTTCCTATATGTTTTTCAGGCTCTGGGCAACTCTGGGCAACCAGGAATCTTGATGAATCTCGATGAATCTCGATGAATCTCGATGAAACTCGATGAATCTCGAACTCCTCACCTCCATGAAATGCGGTTGAGAAGACTAGAGAGGTAAGCGGAGTTGGGATAAAGTAGCAACGGTACATGTCGTAGACCGTTCTGTAACCCACAAGTTTGGCAACCGAGTATGAGATAGAGTCAGATAATATAGGTGATAGTCATTTGTTCGACTTTGTGTCACTTTGGGTTCTAGGGTTCTAGGGTTCTAGGGTCACAGCAGGTCAATGCAGCTGTCCATCCAGCTTTCCGGCTGAAGTACCTCGCTCGGAAAGATGTGCTCTGAAATTATATCGATTCCAGGCATGATTCTATCAGATAGGCCACAGCATATACAGGGTGTACAGTGCGGTGTAAAAGGTTTAAGAATGTGTAAAGATGTCGTAAGGGTGTCCAAGAAATTGCTATCCTTAAGATATCTTCAAATATTTTCAGATACAGGATATACAGGACTCGGAAGATGACTTGAAACTTGAGGTGAGTCGTGAAAACTGAAATTGACTGAACAGATTAAGAAAGATTAAGAAAGATTGGAAATTCTGGAAAAATTGTGGAAAAAATGTGGAAAAATTGTGGAAATGTTTCACAGCTTAAGAGATTTGCAGAGTGTGCCGTGTCGAGTCCGTGGCCAAGGAAGGTCAGGGAGGCCGTGTCGAAGTCTCCGTTGCCCTCCTCACACGAACGCAGCGGGAGAAGGCACATCTGCAGAAAAACAGTGTTTTTTACAAAAAAAAGAACAAAAAAGACTCGAAGACCACAAAAGACTACGGAACGCCCTGAAAAGCATAGAAATACAGAGAAAAAGAAAGGTGAAAAGAGGAATGTCTAGGACTTGCACAACACGCCGCTGGAATCTCGGTTTTGAGGTTGATGAATTTGTGACTGGACCAGTTTCAGAACCTAATCCACAGCATATGAACAGCATATGAACAGCATCTTGGAATCTCAGAGATACGGTGAGATACGGCACATTTTGCCGGACTCTGAAGGCCATCTTTCACCACAAAAGTCTGACTCTCAACATTGTGATCAGTTTGGAGATGCTGAAGACGCGTGTGGAACTTTGACATGAACCTGCCACATCATCCACATGATCCACACGAGCTGTCTCATTTGCCCACACATCACAAGTGCCGACATGGAGCTGTACATAGTCTACCTATGAAGCCTACCTTGTGCGTGTTTCCATAGGTTTTTGCAACCGTATACAGCTGTTTTTTTCTTCGTAACCTGAACGGACCAATGGCTTAGAAGAACGGCAGATTGAATATCAGAATGAATTGCAGAATGATTTGTAGAATGATTTGTAGAATGATTAGATATGATTGGCAGAAAATGTTGAGCCTCCTGCTACATTCCATGACCGCTAGCAGAAAACAGCTGCAATAGCTCCAGGTGTCCTATCTAGACTCTAGGCAGCTCTAGACATCTCTAGACATTACTAGACATTACTAGACATTAGACTCATTGGACAACAGTACATTAGTACATATTGTATTCATATTGCATTTCTATTGCATTTATATTGTTGTGGCACAAAGATCATACCTTAGCTGATTTTCATCTTTGCTATGCAGTGAAATATGGCAGTATTCGATGCGATGTGACCAGTACTTCTTTGGGTATCAATTTCTCGCAATGCAAAGATGTTTTAAGAATCCATAAGAATCCATAAGAATCCA
>Ga0126342_10022135_pt1 | contig 10538 bp, 7 predicted proteins | sample Cyp1metagenome_FD_92528 | JGI IMG/M metagenome (GOLD analysis project Ga0126342, IMG submission 92528) | Coral microbial communities from Lord Howe Island, Old Settlement Bay, Australia - Cyphastrea 1 metagenome | ecosystem: Host-associated > Invertebrates > Cnidaria > Coral ...
ATTGATGAATATTGATGAATATTGATGAATATTGATGAATATTGATGAATATTGATGAATATTGATGAATATTGATGAATATTGATGAATATTGATGAATATTGATGAATACTGATGAATATTGACGAATTGAAGTATCATTTGATGGTTGATGACATGAGTTCTAATCCCCTGCCATCGAAAATTGAAAAAATAATTGAGGATCATCCACCAAGATGTCGGGGGTGACTGGGGATCTGCTGAGGGGAACTGGGACACATAAAACGATTTGGTGATGTACCTTCTGGTGAACTAACATAGCAATTGAAAATGGCCCCCAAAATAGTGGATTTTCCCAGTAAAAATTGTGATTTTCCATTGCTATGTTAGTTCACCAGAGGGTATGTAACCTACAAAAATCACGATATGAGTGAAATTGGATGCAACTGGAATATGTCATGGGGACAGGTACAACTTTTAACTTGGCTACCATACAATACAACACAATACACTACACTTACAATACAAGCGGCTATATGAACAGATTGTTGGTGTAACATAACTCGGGCACCCGGTCTGCCTACAAATAGGGATATGATTTGAAATGTCAATCCCTGCAACTAGAAGCTGCACGTTTGTGCGCACGCATTAGGGCGCGCACACACGCACACACACACATATATATATATATCACACACACACATCACATCTTTTAAATTATTTGCATGGTTTTTGGTTCATTTATTCGTTTATTTTTATTCATTTATCTGTTTAGTTCTGTTTATACATATAGAATCATATAGAGAGGTAGAGATCAAGGCTGAACGTTCCATTCTGTCCACCTCCCATCAGCATCCAACCTTGGCATCCTCGTACTTGTCCCCGACCATTTTGGAAACCCAAAGGACCTTTCTTCGCTGCATTTGGGCAACGGAAAATCACCAGGGTCACCAGGGTCCTGCAGGGTCAATGGGGCCCACCCAAGCTTCGCATAGCTTCGCCCTGAGGAACCCCAACACTTCTGAAACCTCCAGCCTGGCTGGGTGATCATTCTGGTGCTTGTTGAGGGAAGGAGCCCTATGATCTGTTGGTCATGCCATGTTTGAGTCATGTTTGGTCTTCAAAAATGCCTGAGGACTTCCCGTTGTGGTGATTTGATGGGCACCTATGGAATTGTAAGATATTCTCCCAAGTCTTCCATCATCAGCAACTTCCTGTTCTGAAGAGATTGAAGGAGGGAGGTTGGACTAAACTGCTAAACTACATGTACTTGCTCACTACTTTGCATCAAAATTGTCTCACATGAAATTCCGTCAAATCTAAGTTCCATGCATGGTCTCTTTCAGGATCCCTCAGCTCTCGACTTCTGGTAATGATGGGCTTGGGGTACCCAGCAGCTGATCGAGTTTGCAGTCCAGAGAAAGAGCTATGGCTTTCTTTCTGACATGTTATTTTGCTGACTTTACCCACTCTTTGACGTGATGTGGCAAACATCACGTAGGTAAGGCATATCCATTTGGATCCGTCTTGGAGTCATCGGTCTTGGGCAGGTTTTAGATCAACGCCCTGAAAAAGACCTAGCCCGAGTTCATGACATGTCATAAGCCAAAAAAACATAGTTACAAAGCATTGAAGTTCCAAATCCACATTTGCTGCCCCAGTTCAAACATTATGCCAGAAGAGGGGCCCATCGTGGTCTATCCGTGAAGATTCCTCAAAGTCACTTCTCCCTTCACGCGGACCATCGGTGACGCCAACCCTCTAAACCATATCATTATATCAATTATATCATATCATATATCATGGATCATATATCATATATCGTATATCAAATATGAAATATCATATTGACCAAACAAACTATCAATAATCATAAATAATTAAACCTATTTATCCAACATTGTCTGGCACTTTTTTGCATGGTTTTACTGATACCCATTCTCCCCACTTTTTCCTCTCGCAACGCCGCCTCGCTCTCCACGTTCAACACATCTCCAGCCTGTGCCTCTTTTGCCTCTCGCTCCTGGAGAAAAACGGGGGGAGATGGGCGAGTTGATGTGGAGAAGCTGAGTAACTGGGGTAATGTCGATCAAAATTTGAGAGTGGTCATGAATTTAGGAATCTTATGATTGTAATAGTGTAGCCATATTGTAACACTTAAGGGTGATTATAATCATATATCATATAGCTGCTTATTGATGCATAGTGATGGAAAATCACCATTGAATATCTGTCAAAGTTTGAGTTGCAGATCACCTTCCCAAGTGCATCAAAAAGCAATCCCTCCCCATCCGTCCCGTAGCAGGCTGGGAACTCCCCACTCTAAGCGGGATTTAGCGGGATTCAAACCAGCAACCGGGTAGTACCGGATTTTCCATTAACATCTCAAGTTGCTAACAGCTGCTAACCAGCAACTGGGCACTCACTATCATCATGGGCCAAAACAAACACTTTGTCTTTGTCATGTCACATTCAATAGTTCCATTGTTTGGACCTGAGCGGTTTGCCAGCCAAAAATGGTGATGTCATATGATTTCATGGGATATCAATGGGGATATAACATGATAATTGCATGATATAACGGCTTATAAGTGTACGGCACCAGCAAACAATCAGCCCTGCTTTCGAAAAACCGCCAAAGTGCCTTTCTCACCATCGCTTCACGCCCCTGAGCGAGCTGCCACATGGGCGTCCCTCAGCGCGCGTTAAGTCATGTGAAGTCATGATAGCACGCTCAATCATGATATATTGATATATCATATGTCTCATCATATGATTATAATATATACAGTATATATATATATACATATCATTGTAATATATCATATCATTATTAATAACCGGTTAATATGTGTTGAAATAACATAATTTAACATACATAGCATGAAATAAGGCAGTCTATGATGCAGAAATCAACCACTCAGGAGTTCTGGGCACTGCCCTGTGTTGTTCCATTCATAACGTATCATATGAATCATATGTGGATAATAAATTGATTTTTTTTAAAAAAAAGTGGATGGTGTCCAGCATACTGCCAAACATCTAGTCTCCGTGGTAGATAGCTAGGTAGCAGCTAGCAGATAGACGTGATGCATAGGTAGAGGATTGCAAGCTAGATCAATTGATTTAGAGACAAACAGCGACCTCGACCGTGTGCGTTCAATAAAAACAAGAAGCATATGACGCACCAAAATCTCAAACCCACCCTTCAGGCTCTCATCTTACATTCCCCATCTTCGTGCATCACATTTTACAGCTTTAAACTTTTAATCAATCATCGAATGATATGATGAAGTCACTCCTTGGATCGGATTGGGGGATGAAATTCATTGAAGTAACCCAGGGTCGCAGGGCTGAGGGCAGTACCGCTCCAGCCTTCACTAAATTGGCAAGCCATGTTGGCTACCTGCCAAGTTGGGATGGGTCAGTGAAGTCCCCGCTCGGCGATTTGGCCCACAAAAGGGCTCATTTATATGCCGTTCTTCACATTGAACTTATTGGAATCGTCTATTTTTAGGGGTTGATAATATGAGTTTGACCCATGCCAAAGTGTCAGAAAGTTAGATACATCAGGGTTTCAAGTTCTATCAGTTTTTATTCTGCCTAGCCTTATACAAATATTCAGCTGGGGGCATCAGCATCTTCTTTTCCTGGCACTTGGTGGTTTCAACATCTGCCAGACTGGCCCAAAGATATTCATCAATTGGCTCATCCAAAATTGGGACAAAAATCATTGTTAAGATATATTAAACAATATTATACATATAATTATTAATAAATCATATTGCTGGTTTAATATATCTTAACATGCTTGTTAATAATTATTATATAAACATTATTAAACCAGCAATCAGGTCTGGAAAATGCTACCGCAAGATACCTATCAGATACCGTCTCTTGAAAAATCGGAACGGCTGCCGGTCATGGTGCCACACCCGTGCCTGGGCTTTGTGGGCCGTCAGATTTCTATTACTTGAGCATGGCGGCAGCTGCACTCACAGACACTTCTAGCCTGATCGGTTTTTGTTGGGGCACCATGAATCTGGATACTCAATGATACTCGTTATGTTCAAAGAATTCCCCACAGAGTTGTCGCAGTATCACCCCATGTATGCATCAATCCAATGAATCCAATGAATCCAATGCTGATGATACCCAGACCTCTGAGCGATTTCCTGACCTCCAGAACCCCTATGAGGCAACTTTTTCAGAGCCTCAACCAACCCCTATTGGGCTGGAGTCTATCCATTTGACAATCCTACTGGTTTTCATTGATTTCCTATGCTTGGAGTCATGCTTCGGGATGGAGAGTATACGAATATATTCAAAGAACACCAGGCACCTTGGCCTGAAGGTTGCAGCACAAACTCCAGTAACTGCCAGGAATTCATAGAAAGTCCTAATCAATTAGGATCATCGTAGCAAATCAAGCATATTCGGCATTCAGAGGAACACAATTATTTAGCCCATGTTGATGGCAGTGCCGATCTTAGGGGCCCTGCACTTGCACCCAAAAAAAAGATAGCTGGTTACTTACATCCCCATTTGCGGAAACATGTTAGCATATAATTATATATACATACCCTCCGGCAATTAACTAAATAATATCTAAATACTGATTTTCCATTGTTTAAGTTGGTTTTACCATGTTTACCGAAGGGTATGTAGATATATTGAAGCAATAAATCAGACAAACTACCCAAGGTTGTCCCTGGGTCATGTCTCCAGCGGAGCAGACAGGCGCAGGCGCTTGAAGCGACGCACCGGCACCTGGAAAAGAACCAACATCAAAACTGGCGATTTGAGCATCAAACATAGGGGATTTGACCATCAAACTAGTTTATAGATGTTTATAGTAAATTAATGTAGTTTGCCCATGTTTTATCCCATTGTCATATCTTATCATCGCATTCTTTACAGTGATTTAAACCATCAAACATAGGGGAAGCATGGTACGTCATCCAGCATCCCATTGAACAAGGCCAGTGCTTCATATTTCGCTATAGTATAACAGTTACCAACTGGCGGCTTTTGTCCACAGTAGGGGTTCCCCATGGTTTTAGCAATGGCAAGCCCGGGTTTCATCAACCAGGGTCAACATCGGGGTTGACATTACCAAAGGTAGGGGCTGCATCGGGGCTTTGACCCTGAAATAATTTGTGATATGTTATGGAATATATCTAGTGGTGTATGCAACGAACAATTGAGAGGAATATGCTATGCGGAAGTTTCATAGTTATACGTAGTTTTATAGGATGTTTAATGGCTTTATGTCAGGGATAACTTATTTATTTTATTTCTGAAACATCATGGTGTTTACATGTTTGCACCCTGAAATGATATCTGGGTTCCGGTTTTATTCTTACACCAATTCTGGGAAACCCATTGATATAGAAAGATCAGCTATACGTGTGGTAAAAGGCTCATCGGTTCTGAAAACAAAGCTCTTGATAGGAAATTCGCTCGTCTAAAACTGAGAGGTAATGGTCCTGAATGCCTACTTTTGTGGTGACATTGACTAACTTCGTCCATGCACACGGGGATGGCACGACAGGCATTTTAAGCACCCCACCTGAACCTCCATGGATTGAAATTGATGGGAAAAATCCAATTTGTATAAATTTTTGTGGGACAAAACATCGATTGAAAATCATGATGTTAAAAGTTTTTTTTAAAAAAAATCAAGATTTTGCAACCTGATGTATTTGGATGTATTTGGAGGAACCAGGTTCAAAGTTCTAACCAATCTATAACACCTAGCCAAGAAAGGTGAAGCTTCTAACATGGCATGCAACCGTAACCTTCCGTTGAGGCGCTTCTTGTCCAAATCCTCCATCTTTGGGTTTCGGCTGGTTGATTTTTATATACAGTTTTGCTCCTCGACCCGCCTGGGGCTCCAGAATTGAGACTTCCTCCTCCTCAACTCCACCTCGCAAGCATCCAAGGATGTCCCCTGAGCTGATCCATGTGGACATATGGTTTAGACCATCCATTGTGAGTCATGCCCTAACAAATTTGGATGCATCTGCATCAGCCATCCTGGAACAGGGTTGGAAAATGAGGAAATAAAATGAACCACAAACCAAACGATCCCCAAAAGCGAAGACACACTTTCCTTTGCATGAAAAGTCGCCACCAACCAAAACGCCTGTCGCCTAGGATTTCACACATGCTTCAGCGCTTTCGAGGCTCCTAGGCCTCGTTGCCTCATTTATCATTGCCCATTTGTTCCCCATGTTTCATCCGTTTTCACCAAAATCCCCCAAAAACCATCTGGCATCTGATGGCCCTCCCTGCCTAGTTCCGCCTCTTTGGTCTCTGGCGGCCCTGTCGGCTCCGAGAGCTCTTTGGTCTCCTCGGGCTGCCTCCGCGACCGCAGAAGTTTCAAATCCTCCACGGCCTCCTGTGGCGGCGACGCCGCGGTGGGGATTGGTGGAGTCGAAATGTCCAAAGATTCCAAAGATGATTGGTAGTCAATAGGACTCAGATGAATTATCCAACTTGGCAATTGAAAAAATCCAAACCTTTTCCGTATCTGACTACAGGAAGGTACAAAATCCACAGGGAAGTCACTGGCAGTGGCGCTGCACCTTGGCACTTGGCCGCAAGGGCCCCAAAGCGCGTTTGTTCCCATCAAGGCCATCGAAACATGCCACGTACCAGCGCTTCCCACGGACAACCTGCTCGCTGGAGCAGCCAAGAAAATTGCAGCTGGGAAGTGGGCAACACCCCGAAACTAATTGTTTTAAAATATTGTAAAATTATAGGCATATGGCCCGTATTTGATGGATACGTGGGATACCAGAACCAGAGAAGTTTTCTTTTGCCCAAGGCCAGAACTGGTTGCATCGTTACCCGATTTGCAGTTTATGATTTGCCAATACTCTTGGCATCGCAAAGCTGGCGTCAGTCCATTTGGAATCAATTCTGATCAAAACCGAACATCTGTGATTTGTGACAAACTCTTTTGAGGCTGTACTGTATTATGTTTGCAAGTAGTTTGCTTATGTCTTGTCTCCTTGGTCATTCTAGATACACCCCATTTACCCATGTGTTTGTTAAACATACCACTGCTATCTGCTATTAGTCACTAGTCATACCCAGTCATACCATGTGTATCCATTTCTTCTGAATGTTAGCTGAACATGTTGGTCTCTGCGTTCGGGAACAAACAAATATGGCAACGCATCAAAGAAGAAACTTCACGCCGACCATATTGGTTTATAGTGTTTATACCCCACAAAATCCTCATCATTGTTGGCAAACAAATACCATAAATACCATCATTCATGGGTTTAACCCCCCCGCCGCTTGGACTAGCTTTGTGGCTTTCCAGGGTTGCCGCCGCTTCGTGGTGATATCCCCCCCCCAAAAAAAAAAAAACAGCATACCCTTGTGAATTAGCATGTTTCACCCATGACCAACCAGAACGGCTGTCATTTTGAGATAATCCCCACCACGGATCATACTAACCATCCTCTATGGCGAAGTCAGCCGAGGTTGAGTGTAATTCCCAACTATCAGCGGCTGATGATACAAACATAGATCCCAACATGTTGATGATATACCCACAAGTCTCAAAACATGCCCGGCCCTTGTTGTTGCTGATATCCGCATCATCTTCGATGACCATCACTTTTATTCTTATTATAGCCATATATCAATCTATTATTTATATCTATGATTTATATTCGTTTATTTGTTTGTCTAATTTCAATTCTCAATCCCCCCATATATAGAATATGATATAACATGGTATTACTCTTCGTTGCTGGTCACCCCCACAGCATTTTCGACACGCCGCACCTGTGGCCGCACTCCACTCACCACTGGGCTGCGTGGCGGTGCCCGGTCCTGAAGCTGCGCCGGTTTTTTTAGCGCCGGTAATACCGGTGGCTGGCTGACAAATCTCCCTTTTTATCTATAGAGGTTATGGATGGTTATGGGAAAATCATCTATAGTTATCCAATAAACATGGTTATGAGAAAATTATCTATAGTTCTCCCCATTTATAGATGATTTTCTGGAGGTTATGAAAAAATCATCTATAAATGGGGAATCATCTGGTGGATTTTCCGTTGCCACGGCCATGATGGAACCAGAGGGTATCTCTCATCGCATGCTGATATGGGACATGATTTCAAATTGAAACCGGGAGATACCCTCTGGTGAACTAACAGTTTGTTATGGAAAATCACCATTTTTAATGGGAAAATCCACTATTTCTATGGCCATGTTCAATTGCTATGTTAGTTCACCAGAGGGTATTCCATATCAGCCGCAGGGAAAATGTCGCCTGGGTGCGCCAAAAGCCAATGCTTCGTGGTCGAGCTCTTGGATGGTTCAAACTCGCGCCCATCGGGGATAGCTTGTGATTCTGCACCCCACCAATAGACATTGATGTGGTAAAGCACATACTGCCTGGCATTAAGAACCGCATCCCCAAAAAATATGTTGGTAATTGTTGGTCATGTTCTTAACACGATAATAAGCTGACCCATTACTCATTAATCAACCATTTAGGGGCATACACTCTGGTAATTTAACATGATTTGACATACAGTAGCCATTGAAAATCACCTTGCTTGATGGGCAAATCATCTAATGTGGTAAAACCCAAGGCTAAAAACCATCACCGGAATCAGCATTTTTATCGGTGGGATTGCAACCATCCCCAGTCATGGTAGCTTTTAGGTTGCCAATATTATATATGGACCATGTTCAATAGCCATATATAACCATAAACCAACATAACCACCATGTTTAATAGTGAAATCATCTATAGATGGGCCATGTTCAATCGCCATAACCAACATTTCTCGGATGGAATCTGCCCACCACTATGCTGCGCTCCTTCCAAGCGCTGGTGACCCGAGCCACCAGCTTTCGCCACTGCAATCGGAGACGCTCAGCTTCCGCCTCGCAGTGAGACGCTGTGAAAAAGGGCATTGAATTTGTATAGACATTACATGATATGACAGGATATGGTATATTATAGTTATATATATATATATTATAGTATATCCAAACTATATGGTATAATGACATGGTATGACATGATATATATATATATATATCATATATATATATATCATATATATGTATATTATATTGGTAAATGATAGTTATAGTTATAGTATTTCACGACAACCTAAAATGTTTGGCTATTTGGGGATGATTCCCCAGTGAGGTCACTATAATTTACTCAGATATATGATGATGATATATATATATATCATATGTTAATATACGTGATATGGTATGATATGAGTCTGTTATAATTATGGTATGATTCGGTATGATTGTATGATATTGTCGTATGATAATTGAACTACATAAATTTAAATCGCCATACTGACATATTCCCAGCCTGTAATAAACTGAAACGAAACAGCGCAGCATCGAAAAACTATCGAACATCCCCAAGGTTGGGGCGCTGTATGCCCTGTACTCCCAGATGATTGCTGCATGGAAATCATATCCGTACGCGCTGGCACTCTGACCGTTTTCCACTCCTATCCATAGTTTTCCTAACTCCTACCGTGCTGGATTGCTTTCTACGCCCCTTCCCAGAACAAAAGTGAAAGAAATGGCGCCATTTGATGTTCACCCCATGACCACCAAGGTTGTTCGGGATTCCCCACTGGTTTCATTTGAAGGATCGCTTTGCATGAAATCAATAGAAACCCCATGAAATGGAAATACCCTACGTCTTCAAGATGAAATTGTCCAAAAATATGTGGGCATCATCTGGGTTTCATTCTTAAATTAGAGGTTTCACATGGTTTCGCAACATCTAAACACATCCGCCTCCAGTGCGGTCATGGCTTCCTGAAGCTCGAACTTGCCTCGGCACGCCGCCGAGAAAAACATGTGGAAAATCGCTGTTGTCTACAGATATTTACAGGTTCTCTACTCAATGTCTGGGCTAATTATGCTAATTCTATGCCAATGGGTTGATTGTCTCTACTCGATTTGATATTTGATACACACCTCCATGTAGGGGTGGTTATTGCTGGGGGCGTACCCGCCATAGGATACGAATTGGGTTGTACCTTCTGGTGGAATGCCATTGCCATTTTCGTTGGCTGGGGTGTCGAGAAGACAACATGAATCCGGGCAATACTAGCAGCTCCGCAAAATGCAGGATAATTCAACAACAAGAAGATCCAGCATGCCTCACGTTGCCTCGCCTTTTTTCGCTTAAAAGCCGCACTGTGCGGTTTCCCAGGGCCTCTGACCTGAGTTACAAGAGCAAATGTCCTTGGTTTCTGCACGTCTGAATGAACAGGTTCATGGAATTTCCGCGGTCACAGGTCCTGGCTACCAAGATCGTGGTAACTGATACCTTTGAAGCAGAAGTTTGGGAGCCCAGTTTTGAAGTGTCAAAGACCTGCCAGTGAGATAAAACTGAATCACCTTATGCTTGATTTCTATTCTGGGCTCCCTGTCTGCATCACCGGAGAAACTTACTGCACCTGGATCAATCCGTGGCCATGGTTGATGGCCGCGAAGTAGGCCGCAAAGACCAGGGACACGATGGCTTGGAGCTTCATCAC
>Ga0126342_10022136_pt1 | contig 10538 bp, 10 predicted proteins | sample Cyp1metagenome_FD_92528 | JGI IMG/M metagenome (GOLD analysis project Ga0126342, IMG submission 92528) | Coral microbial communities from Lord Howe Island, Old Settlement Bay, Australia - Cyphastrea 1 metagenome | ecosystem: Host-associated > Invertebrates > Cnidaria > Coral ...
CCTGTCCGAACCCATTGTTGTTTGTCACATTCTCTTTACAGCTAGATTCAGACGGAAATGGGTCCGACCAAGATATTTCAGAATATTCCTATGGCCTTTTTGCCTATCTTAAATGCAGGCCAGGTATATATATATATATATATATATGTATACACCATTATATATATATATATGTATATATCATATGTGTATATATATATACATATATATATAATATATATATATACAACTATATATAATAACAATAATAATTATTATTATTATTTTATGAATGTTTACAGTATACAACTATATATATACGTGAACTATCAACAATGTGGCTACAGTTTTGATCATTCCTCCATGCTCCATGTATGCTGGTGAACAATCCCATATGCGAACCATGGTGCTGGTATATTTACCTACAAAACTGGGTGGTTTTGTTTGGGCACATGTTGGTGTGCATATTCCAGCACCATGGATCTATGGGAATTTGAATTCAACAATCATTTCCATTACAATACCTCTATCTATCGGAGTTCAAAGACTGATTTCTTTGGTTTTGGCCAGCATGGAAGTCACGGAGTTGTAGATTTCTTTTTGGCTCTGACGCTGAAGGGTGCCATGGTCAAAACATGGGTTCTTGTTTTCCCAAGGGATACCCCCTGGTAAATTAACATAGACCTTGAAAATCACCAGTTTTTAATGGAAACTAATCTTCCAACCCCTATCTGGCAGGGTCTATGTTAATTTACCAGAGGGTATGTATGGATATATGTCATCAATTCATTTCCACAGGGATTTGCCCATGATTTTTTCGGATTTTGGGATTTGAACCGACAGCTAAGATGTCATCAATCCATGTTCGAAGGGATTTGCCCTTCTACGTTTGGATTTCCAATATGAGATAGATGACAATAACCCACAAGTGACATGTAATTTGACCATGTCAATGACACCTATGTTATTTATTTATTTATTTTTGTGGTGGGATTGTGTGTGGGCTCTTGACCGCTGAGGTTGCAGGCGATTCTTCTACTGCGCGACGGCCGTTTCTTGCTGATCGGTCGCTGGGCCAACTTTTCGGGGTCGGTGCGGAGAAACTGTTGATGGAGCAATGTGATATCTAGGTCAATCTTACATTGATATTTTAATCCTTTAGTCTTTTGGTATTAATAGGAATATCTACTAACCAGCAAAGATTTTTTGTTTTTGCAGGGTATCTAAGATTGGCTATGTTAACTATCATTTGCTAATGGAAGGAAAAGAGGTTAATAATTGTACAATAATGGTTAATACTGGTTGATAATGATGATGGAGCAAGATGGTTGATTGGTTATGAAATAGGGATGTATGTGAGTTTTAACCATCAAAAATGGAGAGACGACATGATATAACTGAAAAATACCCCGGTTGATTGGTATTTTTTTTCGGACTCTTACTAGCTAATTTAATGGGGATTATGATAACCCATAGTGGGGAATAAACCGTTTTCAACCAACTAGTAGAATGAGATGGGATAGTTTGTTTGGTTCATTTGGTAATATAAGAAAGTAGCTTTAACCGTCAAGAATGGGGGGGTTTTATCATGGCTTAAACATCCTGGAATGGTGATATGTATACCCAATATATTGTAAAACACCCAGTGATGGCTCAATTACTCCAAAGTATTGCAACAATGCGTTTTTAATCATAATCATACCCACCGTAAAGTGATGAGTACTATGAAAAGTGATGCAGGAGATGTTGGACAATCCATGGGTATTGTGGTTAAAATGGGCTTTTCTGCATGGAACTTGGGGGTTAATAATGTTAACCATGAGAAAGGACTCCAGAAAGAACGAAACGAGATGGGATGTCATGGGCAAAGCCGATAGTTTTTACCCTTCCCAATTGGTGCATTATTGGTGCAGAACCCCACTTTACTTTGGGATGATTGAGGAAACACCCTTCCCAGGCCATGCAAAATCATCACTCCATGCTCGATTAACATTTGATTATCTAGTTTGAAGTAATAAAAGTTTTTATGAGTAAATAAAGATTCATATCATTTCCTCAATTTCTATACTCAACTGATACTTCATTCTCTCTGACTGGCATTGTGCTACTCAATGGAATTCCGTGCGTTGACTGAACTGGATGCCATTGACTGTGTGCCTGGGAAGGGGCACCAACTTCGCGATGGCTTGGGGGCACCACGTTGTAAGGACCCTTTTCACATTGAACATTGCATTGCTCATGTTTGAAACCTACTTGGTGGCTCATCCCACTTAGTAAGTGGGTTATAACCCCAATTATAAGTGGATTCACCCTACTTGACTTATCCCATGTAAATCACTGGGGTTATAACCCACTTACGATTCGTGGGATGAGCCACCAAGTACATCCCTGTTCTTGATGTTTAATTCTGTTTAATCCATTTCTTCTGGAGAAACCCCCTACTGTATGGCGTTGATGAAGTCCCCCGAAGGAGGACGAAATCAGATATTCCGCAATCTTTGATGGTTACATCATATTTTTAAAGATGTTAACTCCCATAATATGATGTATAAAACCAATCATATTTAACATATGGTTACTGTAAATCAGGTTAAATCCCAACATTTTTTCTGGTGTTCCCCCTTTCTTTGGGTTCTGGTTGTCAGGATGCTGAGTCCCATTCGCTAATTCAGATTGTCAGCTGGTGTGGTGAGTTTCCCACCAATCAGGTAGGTCAATAACCCCCCTGGTTGGTGGTTTGGAACATGACTTTTACCATCTGGTTATTTAACATAGCCATGGAAAATCCCCATTTTTAATAGGTAAACCATCTATAAATAGGCAATTTTCCATGGCTATGTTAAATAATCAGAGGGTATGTTTCCAATTTGTTCCATTCAGTTGGGAATAATGATCCCAACTGACTTTCACTCCATCATTTTTCAGAGGAGTAGGTCAACCACCAACCAGCCCCTGTTCATTTATCAACTACATCCCCACATGTTTGATGGTAAAAAAACCTATACCCTCTGGTAAACTAACATAGCTATTGAAAATGGCCATTTATAGTGAGTTTTCCCATTAAACGTGGTGATGTTCCATAGTGATGTAAACGTTTACCAGAGGGTAATTGATGCAATCACCATCGAACTTTGTTAAATACCCTCTGATTATTTAACATAGCCATGGTATAGATGGCCTATAGAAATAGATGGTTTACCGTTCTTAAAAAAACGGGGGATTTTCCATCAAACCACTCGCTGGGTTTTCTCGCCTTTGACATCATCGAGGCACCTGCGAATTGCAGGGCACGATCGAATCACAAGCATCCGCTCGAGTTTCTCGCTGTCACCTGACATCACAAGCATCCGAAACGCGACGCGTCTGACCCACGATGGTTACAGCATTTTTTGGGATCTTGGGGCAACGTGTTTAAGCCAAATCTGGGCATAAAAAAGATTAAACAAGTATCAATGAATCGGGATGAATGGTGATGTTTGGTCATCTATGGGAATTATTGGGGAAGAACTTGAATTTAGCCATCAAACATGGTGAAACTTTCGGATGTGATCATGGTCATCACATGATTAGCCTCTGTTGGATTTTTCCAGATTTAGCCAATGGGGATTCAACGACACTTATTCTGGGTAGGGGTGCCCTCCAAGAATCGCTGGCTTCAAAAGTGACTTTGTTAACATTGGATGACGACATTGGGTAGATCAAAAGCTACCAGGTTTTTTGGAGATGAACATCGATTTAAGACTGGTTGGTGGTTTGGAACATGTTTTGTTTTTCCATATATTGGGAATAATCATCCCAACTGACTTTCATATTTTTCAGAGGGGTAGGTCAACCACCAACCAGAAGATGATTTAAAATTTACCTTTTTGATGTGAACATGATGTGAACTATAGGGGTACAAGGTGGTGCCCCCTTGGCCAAGTTCGTTAAACAAACTCCAGCAACTCAGGTTTATGGTACCCTCTGGTAAACGTTTACATAGCTATTGAAAATCACCATTTTTTATGGGAAAATCAACTATTTCTATGGCAATGTTCAATAGCAAACTGTAAACGTTTACCAGAGGGTATATTCTATCAATCATCATTATTTTCACCAGTATTAACCATAAATTCATCCCATTTAATTATAGTGGATTTATGATAGTCATAACCAGGTCGGGTAGGTACATCTAAAATCACCTTATAACTGGGGTAAACCCACCGGTCGAGGCTTCGTGTCCGATTCGTTGATGTCCCTGGTGACCTTTGCCCAAGACCCGCGTAGTCGCGAGATCTTGAGAACCACTCTGCAGCTCGGAAATGTTCGATGCATTTTGACCATCTTTCGCACTCTGATGGATATTAAATGATATAAACCTTGATTCATCATTGAATTATGAACTGGATATGAAGCTTGATGATCTTGATTCATCATTGAATTATGAACTGGATATGAACCTTGATTATCTTGATTCATCATTGAATTATGAACTATGATGTTTTCTGTTAATGGACTGTATAATTGTTCACTATTCTGCTCTGGTAATCAAACATGACTTGCTGGGTGCATCCCCTATTTAGTTGAATGGTTTTCCCAGGTATCCATGTTTGATGTGTTTTTTCCCAGCTAGCCGAGTTGGATTGCAGGGTACAAAGACACCTCATGGTGTGTTGGCAAAATCTTTCTATTTAGTTAGCTTTGATTTGAGGCCCTGCCAAATGAAACCACCAACCAAATTTGCAATTCAAAAAGTGGATCTGATGAATGTATACGCGAGGTGCTAATCCCCCGAACAATGCATTGCAATGTAATCATGGTAATAATATGTAATAAGCTCAAATTGTTCAGGGAAGTTAAATTGGAACATATTGGAACCCTAAAAAGCTGGGCGTGGAAAATCACTTTCAAGATCAAACAGTTACCAGTTTTCAGATCCTTTTCTAAAACTTCAGGGGCGTTTCAAAATTACTCTACTTCGAGTGATCCCCACCGTGACAAATTATGTTGTCATAGTTTCAAACATCTCATTTGGAAGTTGTTTTTGCATATTTTCTGACGTTCTATTCGGGCATTCTATTTGACATTCTGTTCTGACATTCTACTCTGGCATTTTATCTGGCATCCATTCTGACATCCTATTTGGCATCCATTCTGGAATCTATTCTGATATTTTATCTGGCATTCTTTCTGATATCCTATCTGGCATCTATTCTGACAGTCTCTCTGAGATCTGGAGCTCGCGGATGAGGTCCACCAGTTCCCGACTGAGATCTGGCGCTCGTGGTTGAGGTCCAGCAGTGCCCACTGAGATCTGGAGCTCGTGGTTGTCCAGCAGGGAGCTCGCAGTTGCAACCCTAGGCAGGAAGGAGGAAGGAGAAGGAAGATGGAAGGAAGGAGAAAGAGGACCTCCCAAGGAGAAGGCAGCGCTGATAAAATCTAGAGACCGTCACCTGACAGGTGGGGGGAACAAATTGAGAAGTGATCTACATAAATGGCAGCATGAACCAACGAAAAACGAAGGTCAATGCACCCATCAAACAAACACCAAAAATAAGGTCCTGATCAAAGGTTCAAAACCCACAGGTTATCCATATCTCCGACCCATACCTGTTTTTGTTGAGCCATGGCCATTTATTATATGATTTGATTCCAAATCGGAAGATGATCCTGAGTTACTTTTGTTTGGGGCTTTGGTGATACATCACCCACCAGTTGGTCAATATCCCCATCGATACTCCTGTGATTGCACACTCCCTATACGATGGGTGACTCAAAACCACCAACCAATGCTAAGATTTATTTGTTGATGCCTTGCAGTAGCTTTCGACGGCTACTGCCATTTTATACATATCATATGCCTACAATATGCTCTGTGGTTTGATACTCCTACATATTTCTAGCTGCAGCCTCAAACCAGCCCGATCAACCTAAACAGCTTAATGTTTGTGAACCGTGGTGTATTCCTTTTTATCATCCACTGAAACGGTACAAGGGAAATTATATGTTACTGGTAATTATGTTTTATGTTTGTTGGTTTAAGGAAAACCATATGACAGATTTGGGATCAATATCGAATTTGTTAAATCCACTAGCAAACCCATTTATGTTCATATTGGGCATCGTTGATACTTGTTTAAGTTTATAAAATTTATCATTTACAACTGGTTTTACAATATTTTACCCCAATAATTCTTAAAAAAACATATTTAACATATTTTAACTATCTTGGTGTTCACCAACGGTTCGGCTGGGTTTACCGCAACGTCGAGCCTTAGGCCCGGTGATGAGAAAATGGACTCCGGCTCCAAAGAAGGGGACAAGGAGGGACATGGGTCACCAGAGCTTCAGTATGACATTTCGGAAGAACATGTGGATTTATGATGAGAAAGGTAGCCTCTGGTAATGGAAAATGACCATTTATAGTGGATTGTCCCATTAAAAATTGTGATTTTCCATAGTTATGTAAACGTTTACCAGAGGGTAGCAACAGTATGAAGTTCTGGGAGAGAAACAGGGAAACACGGGATTGAACTGCGTAAAGCATGGTGAATTGGATGAATGTTTTTGTTAAGTTTGAAACACCGGCTCCCAAATAAACAAAATGTCAGAGCAAGAATGGGGCAAATCATCCCCCAAACGTCTGGAAACGTGTTTGACACCCCCAAACGGGCGGCATTTGGCAAATTGATGACCCATCATCACCCATCAGTGTAGAATGGGTTTGACCTCAGGACGGCTCAGTTGCGGTCTTCCCGACATAATTTAAATATGACTAAGTAGGTAGCTGTCGAAGAACCATGTTCGGATACCTCCTCAATTGGCCACTATGATGAATAGGGAACACTATGATGATCCATTTTGGTCTGGGGGTTTTCCATGGTTTTCCCCTTACCCTCTGGTAAACGTTTACATAACTATGGAAAATCACAATTTTTAATGGGAAAACTCACTATAAATGGCCATTTTCAATAGCTATGTTAAATTACCAGAGGGTAGATGTTCAGACATCCCAGAACCACCTTCAGGCTTCAATCCGCTGTGGGTTCAACATCCTTCAACTGCGTATGCAGGTACGACGGTCGGATGCGGACATGCTCAATGCCCCGACCTCAATGATGCTTTATACATGGTTTATAGATGGGGAATCACCACCCAAAAACGGCCAAATTTATGCCGCATGTTTCAGGCTGGTGGATCATTACAATCTGATTGGTGGTTTGGATGTTTTTTTTTCCATAATATATGGGGAATAGTAACCCCAACTGATTAAGATTTTCCAGAGGGGTTGAAACCACCAACATGATAATTTATTCATAATTCAATTCATCCAGATTTATATAGGACTTAACCACGGAAAAATGGGGATTGTACCTCAAGACTACATAGATCATGATCATTGTCTCCGGAAGAAAAGATGGGAGTATCACCATGTATCACCCATATTCAGACAAACACGTTGTGGAAATTGGACAGAAAATTCACCCGGAAATATGTCACATAACACGCAGCTGACTCATCCTACCATAAGATTTATCAGTGAACCATCAGTCAATGGATTGGTTTAAGGGAAAATCTACAGGAAACCATAGATTTTCCCATTAAATATTGGGTTTTCCTGTAAATGTTCCCTTAAACCAATCCATTGAATCAGATATTTGTGTCGGTAACTGCCATTGGATTGTTTGTTTGGGGGAAAATCTTCACCGGAAACCATCTGATCGGTGGTTTGGAACGTGATTTTGTTGAATGTCCATTCAGTTGGGAATGGAAAATCATCCCAACTGACGAACTCATTTTTTCAGAGGGGTAGGGATCAACCACCGTTTTTACATGTTTTTGTTTACCATCAAATCTATGTTTTTTTTTCCTGTAAGCTTTGCCATCAAGATCCACTGAAACTTGAGGTGAAGTTGCCAAGGGTCGATCGAGAGGATCGCAAAGGTGTGGAGGCGACGAGGGTGCCTTTGAACGGTGAACAGTGACGAGCTACTCGTAGCTTTAAACAAACGATATAGGAAAATGGTGATTTACCCAACAAAACGGTGATTTAAACAAGAAAAATATGGGGATTTCATAGAATCTATAGCTGATGTTCGATCGCCAAGTTGGAATATCATAGGAAACCCATAGGAAAAATGATGATTTAAGCAAGAACAATGGTGATAAAATGGGGATATCATGGGATATTTATCGGGGATATCTGGATTTTTCATGGCTTCACCGACCCGGCGTCGGTTTCGATCTATCTGTCGGAAGATGGGAATTGGATTCGGGGACTCCCCGAGTCTGCTGGGAATATCCATGGTCAAACCAGCCATTGTTAGTACCCTCTGGTGGATTTACCCATTGAAAATGGTTAGTAGTGGTTAATGATTGATAGTGATGGTTAGTAGTGGTGAATCATGGGTTATTGGTGGTTACCCTCTGGTAAACATACAAAAAGCTATGGAAAATGGCCATTGAAATAGTGGATTTACCCATTGAAAATGGTGGTTTTCCATAGCTATGTAAACGTTTACCAGAGGGTAATGGTGATTTGAATGGCCCTAATCGAAATAGATGGTTTACCGAACTTAACAATGGGGATTTTCCATGGCGAACTGTGAATGTCATAACCAGATGGTATATGTGTCACCATTAATGCCATTAATCACCATGAATCACCATCAATAGCCAGTATTGGCCATCAATTGCCATTATTAGCCACCAGTAATCACAATCAATGTGGCTAAAGCGGTAATAGACCATCCCCCAGTCATCACCATAAAATTCGTGGTGTATGGTTACCATTCCCACCAGGGTGGTAAAAATGACATTGTTTTACCATGTTTTACCCACATTAGTTCTGATATGCCATGCTGTTAAAAATCCGCCCATGCTGTTTCAAACGTGGTTCCAAGCAGAATGCACATTGCACCTGACAAGGGCATGTTTGGTGCCTTCCTGAAGGCTTCGCAGGCCTAAGGGGTGCGGGGCACGGTTTAGATCAACTGGCTGGAGGAACTAACCGTAAAAAATGGTGGGCTGTAGGGATTTAACCATTGAAAATGGGGAACATATGGGTGGATTCAATACAATATGACTCATTTATTTGGAGAAAATTGAGAAAACGACCTCACTGTGATGTCACAGGAAATGATAGTTACCCTCTGGTAAACTAACATAACTATGGAAAATCACCATTTTTAATGGGAAAATCAACTATAAATCGCCATTTTCAATAGCTATGTTAAATTACCAGATGGTATATTGGTTATATTAGTGAAATCATCCCCTCCAAGTGGCGTTACTACAGGTTTCTGAAGGATTTGTTTTAAAAAAGTTCATCCAGTTGAGGCTTTCCACCACGTTGAATTACAGGAGGGTATACAACCACTACAAATTGATTAGTGCAATTGGGTACAAATCAACACAATTGTCGGAGAAATATAGACATAATATATATATATATATTGGGTATTGATCAACAATAATTGGGTCTTTACTTGCTGAACTGATCGGTACATGGTAGGGGTAGGGCTCGATGGGTTTTAAAGTTTCATGATGTCATGCGGGAGTCTAAGAGAAAATTGACAAACAAACATGGCTCAAAAAGAAAACAAACTGACAAACCGTGTGGTTACAAGAGTATATGTCTGAAAATGAGGATACCATTGATTAATCATGTTCCCATTAAAAAAAAACAAAAAAACAAGAACTGTTTGGGGGGTAGACAGCATTTTCAGACTAAGATGAGTATGACATCGTCCAGTTTTCTATCGAGTGGATCCCGTTCCTCGTAACTTCTGAAAACGACGTTCCTATGGACGAGGACATGTTTGATGGGATGTTGTACCCTCTGGTAAACTAACAGTTATTGATGGTTAGTAGTGGTTAATGATTGATAGTGATGGTTAGTAGTGGTTAATGATTGATAGTGATGGTTAGTAGTGGTGAATCATGGGTTATTGGGGTTACCCTCTGGTAAGTTAACAGTTTGCTATTGAAAATTGCCATTTAGTTCGTTAATTTGCCTTTGAAACATGGTGATTTTCCAGTTCGCAATCTGTTAGTTTACCAGAGTCTTCAAGGGTCAGATGGACTTGGATGATTCTACCATGACACCCATCGGGAGATTTGATATCCCTAGGCCAATCTTAGATGGGTAGAAACTAATCCTTTAGTCTTTGGGTATCAATGGGATTATCTACGTTCACCAGTTAAGAATTCGTCTGGTTGGTGGTTTGGAACATGAATTTGATTTTTCCATTCAGTTGGGAATGTCATAGCCCCAACTGACGAACTCCATCATTTTTCAGAGGGGTAGGGCTCAACCACCAACCAATTAACCATCAGTAACCATACGTATATTAACCATATAATAACCATCATCATTAACCATATATTATATTAACAGTGTATTAACCATATGTTAACCATAATAAACACCATTAACCATCATCATTAACCATCATCTTAGTTGCTCGGGCACTCGCGTTGCGAGCACTCGGCACTCACGTGCTGCAACTTACGTGCTGCAACTTATGCCAATGCATTTTTCATGGACAGAAATACGTCATTGTTTTTTTTTGAGTGAG
>Ga0126342_10022137_pt1 | contig 10537 bp, 12 predicted proteins | sample Cyp1metagenome_FD_92528 | JGI IMG/M metagenome (GOLD analysis project Ga0126342, IMG submission 92528) | Coral microbial communities from Lord Howe Island, Old Settlement Bay, Australia - Cyphastrea 1 metagenome | ecosystem: Host-associated > Invertebrates > Cnidaria > Coral ...
GTTGTTTGTTGTTTGTTGTTGGTTGTTGGTTGTTGGTTGTTGGTTGTTGGTTGTTGGTTGTTGGTTGTTGGTTGTTGGTTGTTGGTTGTTGGTTGTTGGTTGTTGGTTGTTGGTTGTTGGTTGCTGGTTGTTGGTTGTTGGTTGTTGGTTGTTGGTTGTGGTTGTGGTTGTGGTTGTGGTGGTTGTTGTTGTTGTTGTTGCTGCTGTAGTTGATAATCTATAATTTTTATACGTGCTCCATTTCAAATCAAATCGCAATTGGCCTCAACCGAATCTATTTGGATACCAGTTTCTTGCAGGTTGCGCTCCGACCGTGTTCCCATTTTTGATTGGTTCTACACCCACCCAATGTTGGCTAGAGCTCCAAGATTGCGAGCAAAACAGGGATCAAGGTGTAGATAACCATGAGAAGGGGAATATGAAGGAACAATCTCAGGGTTCATGTTTGGACCAAAATTCTGACATTGGAGGATTGTGGATCTAATCATAGATCAATCATTTGATCATGATTCTTGGACCACTTTTCCATTTTTCCATATCTTTAAATCCATCTTTTCAGATTTGTGATCACCAATCCGATTGGGATGTAGTTGGGATATAACCTCACCAACATTGACCAAAGGTTAGACTTGGGGAATGGTTGATACAACTAGTGGATCTTTCTGATTCTTGGCCCAGGAATTCCCTGCATCCAGGCGGACCTCCGGATGCCCGACCTAGCCCTTTGCGGGGACGGAGACAGCACGGTGCTGCGACAGGCCTTGGTTTTCAAGTGATGACTTCATATGGATGTGTTATGACTGTTATGATCTGTTGATTTTCTGGTCCGAAAAAAAAAATGTTCAATGTGACTTGTTCACTTGGTTAGCACGGTGCTTCCCCTGGCTTCCTGGATATTCAAAAAACACCGACATATATGGGTATTGTCAAAGGGGCGGAGCCTGCAGCCTCAGATGGGAGTGTAAGATACTAACATATACTGGGGATGGGGATGCTAAGTAGACTAAACCACAATCATGGATTGCCACACAAAACCGCACTTGGAGCCTGGGGTTGTGATTTATTCCATGCGCCCCAAAGTCACAATTTGTACTTTCTTCAACGTGGTCCTCCTCGGTAAAGCCAATCAACGATCCCGGGCTCGAGATTTGACCGTCCAAATGATTGAGAATATTGAGATCTTTTAGACAGCCCTAAAATTGAGACGATGTAATAGATGGTTAAGAATGGTTAAGATTTGTCCTCAGAATCGTGGTTTTTGCTGCTAAGTTGTTAGGATTTCAGAACGGAAGCCCTGAATTTATTGGGGGGTTGCCTTTGAGGGGGTCATCTCACTTGTACCCCATTATACCTCATTATACGTCATTATTCTTGAGTTTATACTTCCAATTTTGTTTGTGAAATCACCATGTACAACCATTTTCTTGGGATTGCCACGGGTCATCCCGATGATTTCTGGCAGGTCTTCTTTGGCCCCGAAGGGACGGTGACACCCCTGCACTCCGATCCCTACGAAAACATCTTCTGCCAGGCCGGAGATTCACCCGGTGCTCGGTGCTCTCCTCGGAAATTGGGAAACATCTGTGGTTTAAATCGGAAATGGATGATCTAAATGATCTAAAATGATCTAAAATGATCATGATGTCAGGCGATGTAATCTGCCAGCGCATACCATGTCATCAATCCATCAAGAGGGATTGATGACTAGCCATTGTCCAAAATCCTTCATGCGTACCATGTTTTGACCATAGCACAGCTGGTTCAGCTGGTTCTGGTGGTGGATCCGAGAATCCTCTGGCACTGCCTGACCATGGACAATATGCCATGCTTTAGTACCAGTTGAAAAGGTACAACACGGATATCACATCCCCTTCCAATTGGGAAACATAGCGAAGCATTCCCATTTTTCATGGTTAAACCATGGATAAACCATGGTTAAACTGAGAACCACCTTATTTTTTGTAGGTTCCCTCCTTCAAGTCACGAAGCTCTCCCCGACTCCTCAGGTGGTGGGAGTGAAGTACCTGCGCCTCTATGCGCCCAGCGAGTCGCGGCACCTCTATCCCCGAGAGGTCGCCCAGCTGCACCAGGGGTCCAGCTCTTGGCGGGTCGCGTGGTTCACGTTTTCCGCGGTTGGTGAAATCCCCATCTGTGGGATGTGGCAAGTGATGCTGGACCAATCATCCAGGCGGCTGGAAATCGCTGCACAGCGAGACTTGAACGGTCGGGTCTCACATTTTTTGTGGAATTGCTTCAAGGCAGCATGTAGAGGAACCCTAGTAAGACAAGATTCGGCATCTTTTATCATTTCCATTGTCAACTCAGTTATCATAGCAACGGGAACCTAACCCGTCCAGATTGTTCTTTTTGGTTACCGCAAATTATCAGCCGGGCTAGCATTCTCCTTGGGCTTGTAAAGCTCAGCAGTGTTTAGGTCAACCCGTATTTTTTTTCCCCTCTGTGATGTCAAGTGTTATCTACTTTCCATCCAAAATCAACGATATGATGATCCTACTCAATGAATGCTGGTTTCTTAAAATGGGGGATCCCCCACCATGGATTTCAATAATTCCTAAGATGGAGCCCCCTAAGTCATCCATTTCATGTAGATTGGGATTTTCCATTATAAACCATCCATTTGGGGTACCCCCATTTAATTGGAAACCCCCAAATGGTCATCCAGTCATCCATAGCCCTTCCATAGCTGGCGAGGAGCCTTGGCGGCTCCTCGCCCAGGACATGAAGAACAACTCTCGCCTCGAGCCCGTGGATGTCTTGTTTCCTGGTGAAGACACGACGGGACCTCCGAATTTTGTGATTCTTTTGGAGTTGTGATATGGGTATGGATCAATACCTATGAAAATACCATTTTTAGGGGGATGAACATTACCATTTTAACCGAGCTATTTTGATGTGAACAGAAGGGGTACAAGGTTTTGACACACTGCCATATGGTCGATATGGTCCTTCCAAGTTGGATTTGACCTGATTTGACCCTGATTTCTTCCATGATTTGACCCCGAGGTTGGCTGATGCCGTAACATACCAGGTGCCAGGGCGGGTGGCAACAGCATGGGGGAACCGTGAAAGATTGGGACAGATGAGCTAAGATACAAAGACGGATCTCCACCGCACTTGCCATTTCCAACCAAATCATGAGACAATGAGAGTGCCTAGAGTATTGGGCCAAAGTGCTCTTGTGACCTGACGACAGTTTGTGATCTTTTGTCAAGAATGCGCACACAATTATGTAATTCCATTCTCATCGGTTGCGGAGCCATGTAGTCCGGTGCAAACTGTTTGAACAAATTGGGTGATTCCAGGTTCCAGATGCCAATGCTTTGCATGTCTACAAGACCTGCTTTTGTAACCTTTGCCAAACTAAATATGAAAAAACAATATTTTTTAAAAGGCAATCAACTATATTAGCCATTATCCATACGTAGCTATGTTAAGTTACCGGAGGCTACATTTTTTAAATTTTCACGCCTTCAAAGGGAATTTGAGTACGGCTGTGGAAACTCAACACACCATGAGAGAAGCCTGGCATTTCAAATCCAAGGAGCATGGCATGGTGATGTTTCTGCTGGTTGGAATCCCGTCCCCCCGTTAAATACCCGCCAAACAAAACCCGGGTTCGGTGAGAAGATCCATTTTGGAGGTCCATATGGGGGGTATCTATTATTGGGGGAAGGCCCCAACCAGCCAGTGACACAGTTTCAGCATTTGCCGCGGCAATGCTTGGTTCCAGGAGAAGTTTCCAGAGTTTCTACAAGCAGAATTCCAAGATGTTGCGCCTCGTTGAAGGGAAGGTTAAGAGTTCTCGACACAATCTGAAACCCAAATTTATGTGGAATTTATGATATATGACATATATATATATATTATCATATATCATCCATATCCAATAGAAAATTCAACCCAGACCTGATTTCTTGGGGTTCCATAAAATTTTGGAGCTAAAAAACGGCGCAGGTTTGGGGGAAACCTAGCCGCGCCAAGGTTTTGCTGGTAAATTTGTGCAACTTTCAGCAGATGTTCCCTTGGACCAAGCCACTCTCAGCACTGCGAGGTGCTACATCCCGGGGATGTTTTGTGACTTGGCTATGGGACCAGAAAAATGTTGCGGCCGGAGCCACGCAGTGATGTGGCGCCATATGGCGCCCAATTTCAACGGCTAGATGAAATTCATCGGGCCACACTCCGAGGGACTCCAAGCCCCCAGGATGATTTTGCTGACCGTGATTTCACAATTTTGATGCCACCAATAAAATTAAATTCCGGCAAGCCAAACCCAAACAAGCACCATAGCCCTATAAATCCCCAGCAAAAATAGACCAACAAGAAAGGCTGATGTGGGTTCCAAATCGTTGAGAGGTCAAGTTTTGACCTCCGGTGAGGTATTTGCCTGTTGGATGGTGGCACTTTGTGAAGAGTTTCTGGGCTTGTTGGATGATGTTGGATCGAAATTGATCTGGTTATTCATTGATTTCAGTAATCCAAATGGAGAAGACAATAAATGTTCACCAGCTACTGCCAGAATATTGACCAGCAAAGATGCGCATAATGGGTAAGAATTTGAGGCATTATATATTGCTGGTCATTTTTTGCCAACCTTCACAGTTCGGGGTCCAAGTTTTGCTCCGTGGGTGCTCATGACTTTGTAAAGGTTCACAGATTGGATCACTTTGGTTTGTTTGAAATCATTTTAAATCCCCTGGCTATGGCGAGGGTGAAAGATGGATTTACCATCGACTTTCCATCCAAGTAGTATCATTTATATCACAATCATATACCATCATTAGATCATCCAACGGTTTTCCAGGTGAAAGCCACGCTCAGAAGGGGAGACCGACCCTGGGACCCTGGGACCCTGGAAGCATTGGGGCTCGCCCTGGAGGCTTCTCGACTTCAATTTCTGTGGCATTTCACTTCACCTGAACAGTTGACGAGGCCAAGAATGCCTGGTCACAAGCAGCGGAGGGATCGGGGCCCCTCCCTGGGCCCTGTCCGGCCCCCTTTCCCCCTGCACAGGAATGTCATGTGGACATTTCTTCTAATATGTTCTAATGCTAAATAATATCAATCACATAATTAGTTTTGCCATGGTTTCAGGCATCAAATCAGTCGCTGCAATTTCACAGAATTTCTACATGCAGCAGGTGATTGCGGATTGAACGACGCCGAGCCCCGGCGAACTTCGTGGCGTGTGTCGCCGCGACCCGCGCGAACACTGCGTGGTCCAAAAAATGCCATGCGGCACTGGTGGGGGCACTTCAGCCAGGGATACTTCTGAATGATTTACATTAAGGGCATGCCTTTTGTTAGTACATGTTAGGACCCATCACTGGTACTTTGGCACTGGACTTGCCGGGAACTGCAAAGTGAAAAGAAAACAGGCAACAGGAAAAAAAACTGACATTGATCTGCTGCAGTGGATACTGTACTGTAGTTGAGGTGCCAAAACCTTGTTCTTGACTGTTGCAAACTGCGGAATCCTGGAGACTGTGAAAATGATAGGTTTGTTTCAGAACAAAACAAAGCACCTTGGAAAAACATGTTTAGTTCAACTTAGTTCACCCCACTTCTCAGTGTCGGACAATTTACTGGAAACCCTCACATTTGACTCACAAAAGACTCAAGCAACATATTAAAATATCGGTTGCTCCTGGAGTTGAAGGGAATATCTACACGAAAACCATACCTTGGGGTAAAACGTATATATATATATATAATATGGTTTCGACAATTATTTTCATGTCTGCACATGGCCGCGTGCACGAGAAAGAAAAGGAACTTGAGTGGCTGGCAGTGAGTGTGAAGTCACATGCAGTCACAGATGTTCCCAAGAAAACCATGAATGTAGTAAACCCAATGCCATAAACTATCCCCCAAATCAGGATTTTTATGGGTGCGATTTAAGCATTATAAGTTATAAGCCATCCCCAAATGGTAGGCTTATACAATCGACCCGGTGAATAGGGTAACAGCAGCATCTGAGGTCTGACCCGCAGATGCCGGAAGTGGTAGTGTGGAGCTCAAGAAATACAAACCATCCATTGGTAGAATCATTTGAGAGAATTTACACATAGATTTTTGTCAGAGATCATCTACAAACTATTCTTGTATAATCTGGTTATATATATATATATATGTATAGGTTGAATGCCACCCAATGCCTGTAACAGCCAGTAACGGGTTTGATTTGCTTAGAAAAAAAGATGGAGGAGCACAAGCAAATCAGGTTTGTCTGAAAATGGGGTATACGCCGACATGGTTATCTAAATGGGGAAAAGGTGATGAACCGTGGGATGTGGGGGTACTCAATTTTCAGACAGACCCATACATGTATTTTTCTTGACATGTTTCTTCACCGGAAGCGACTTCTTTTAGACTATTGTAAACTGATGGGCCCCTGCTAGTCTATTAGCTGGCACTGTCGCCTTAGTTAAATATGGTAACATGGGTAAGTTCTGAGTTTTTTTGTATACCCCCTTTGAAAGTGTTTGGTAGTCACACATACGTGAGGGTGAATGTTTTAGTTCTCAAAACAACATCTGTTCTCCTGGAACCAGAGCGGAAATTCTCCCACACATGGGCTCCCAAGTGGATTGACAGCAACGAAGCCGTGCCAAATTTGACACCAGTTCCATACATTGATCCGTAAAGACAGGGGATTTCAAGCCAGCCACTCACCGTGGTCTGAGGCACGATCCAACGAGGCGGAGCTGAAGTTTTGGCGTCAGACGCTGGCTATGGAAGAGGCCGCAGGGAAAGTTGGGAAGAAAACTGGATCCAAACTGGAAAAATCTGAGACATCTCAAGGGAAAACTTGACATGAATAGGAACTAAGGATTTTGGATCCTAGCTTTGGGGCAGGATGAACACGAACCTCACATTTCGGCGGATTCCTTGTCAAACATGGGGATTTCATTGGGAAAAATGAGGATAGTATGTGGATAGAATCTGGATATACAAGCAACAATATCAACTTGTTTTTATCTGAAAGTGGGGGAATAGCCCAAACAATAATCTTAGGGTGGAACATGATCATGAACCAGGGGATTATTGTTTGGGGTACCGCATTTTTAGACAAACCAAGATGGATCCAACACTTTTGTTTTTGGGACTCCTGGCGATTTTTAACAGTGTAATCTTTAGCGTTGCGCCAAAGCAAATTCTGGAGTCATCCCTGGATGGAAAAGAATGGGGTCATATGGGGTGATGGGTTTAGTGGGGATTTTGAACTCATCTACCCTCTGGTAAACTAACATAACTATGGAAAATCACCATTTTTAATGGGAAAACTCACTATAAATGGGCCATTTTCAATAGCTATGTTAAATTACCAGAGGGTAATCTGGGAACTCTGACACCAGGAGCGGATCCGGGATGGCAGGTGGGTTGTACTCACAAAAAAAGCCCTTCAGATTGGGATATAGTGGGACACACCCAAGCTATTTCTCCTCATTTTAGTGGTTACATATTCAAACAAATCCATCAAATGATGATGATGAGGATGAGGATGGTCAGTTGTACATACATATCTCATACATATTATATTATATATGTGTATATATATATACATATATATATACATTGTATACATAAAACTTATAAATGATTTGAGCCAGCCCAAATTAGGATATCTCATCTCCATGGGACATTGCCATGGCATGGCATGGACAGGAACCTGTCAACGACGGCAACAACGTTGAACAGGAAGTACCTGTCGAACCACAGGACGACAGGCAGGGTAGATGGCTTGGGTGGATTGTGTCATACAGGGGGAAGTCATTTTCCCATGAAAAGGGGATACCCTCTGGTAATTTAACATAGCTATTGAAAATGGCCCATTTATAGTGGATTTACCCATTAAAAATGGTGATTTTCCATAGCTATGTTAGTTTACCAGAGGGTAGATACAATTTGATCCAATGATTGCCAGACGTTGTTTGTTTTAAATGGGATGTGTTGGATGTGCACAGCACTTTTTGTTGGAATCTTCCGGACTAATCAGCATTGGCAAGGTCCTACCAGTTGGTTCATGGACTTAGTTCCGGATCATGGCCAGTCAAATTTGAAGCAGCTCCCTGAAGTTCCTGAACAGATTACCCAAAACTTCCCTGTGAAGTTTGATAAAGACGTTCCGGAAAATTCATCGGAGAAACACAAGACCCATTCAAAAGGTCTGTGAAATTAACCCTTCGACATTCTTCTCTGAAAAAACGTCTGTTGGAATTTCTGCATGTGAGTTTCATCAAAAGAAGTCCATCGGAAAAATCCCGTGGAAGTCTTCTCTGGTTGGGTGGTTCAACCATTTTTTCGTTGTCATCCAACAAGTGGAATCCCAGTTGATAAACCTCTACTTTTTCAGGTGGGAGCCATCCTCCTGGTGAGTTTCCCAAACCGTCCAGACACATCTAGAATCATCTCATCATCGGTAACGATTTTGGGACCTGCAAAAAGATAGAACAGGTTTAGAATCCCATTAGAATATTCTGACTTAATGGACTCTTCTATCTTTTTTTTGGCTCCTTTGCATCTCTCTATCTCTCTCTCTCTATATATATACATATATATATTATATATATGTATATACTGTATGTATAAGATGCAAATTTTCAGACTATGATCCGCAGCGTTCGGCCTGGCACCAGGCCACAACTCTTGGAGCTGCGGGAACCACCAGAGGTACCTGCGTTTTTGGCCAAAAAACATGGAGCGTTTTGGCCAAAACGATGGCTTTCGTGGTCACTGGTTGGCCAAAATCAGATTTTTGAGTTGAAATTTAGGAGATTCAGCTGAGATGACCAAGAATGAGGGGTTTGGAGATATACTTCGTTATCGGTTGGAACACCATTTACATCAGTTAGAAGCACATGTTTACCAGTAAGAAAACCATGTTTGCATTACTGACAATACCACCAAAGGTTAAAAACAGGGAGTTCCACAGCGACATCACTGGGGGCGCATTGCCACATCGCCAGGAGAGTTGTCCCCTGTATGTTTGCATCCAGGACTGCGGTCCACCCCCAGGCGGGGCTGATTTGGCCCTGAAAGCTTAACAAACATCACCAGCCTTGCAATTTTATGTACATACATTACAATCATACAAATACACACACATATTCGTATACATATGCATATAAATCATATAAAGTGATAAGTATATATATATATACACGTATACATTCATAGATGCAAAGATCATAGGGGGAAAGGGAACATGAGGGGAAACGTAGAAAGGCAACATGAGGGGAAACTATGCAAAGCCTGCCTGGAGTCTGAATGGGTTTGAGGTTTCGTTCCCCTGACTTTTAGCAATGTTGTATATGTGTCGTGTCTATGTTTAGTATGTATACACTAGGTATAGATAGAGCAAGATAGATCGCAGGATTGCCATTTGGATGTTCGGATAGTACTCCTGTGGCTTCCTCAATGGAACAATTGTTGTTTCGTGTGGGCAGAACAAACCACATTGGGCAGTAGACGAGAGTTACTGATACTAGTATAGGGCTGAAGTCATCTGGTCATCGAATGTAATATATCCCCTATGAATGACTAGTAAGTGTGTTACTGATAGCCCAATGATCCAAATTCGAAATGTACGCAGAATAATTGAGCTGCTAATTCTGTTTCTTTTTGTTGCCCATCGCCCATCGAGGCAAAGTGCTGCAAGAAGGGCATGAGCACTTGCTGAAGCTGCGGAAAGGCGATGTGGTCAGAGTGGTTTGGGGCCCCAGCTGTGTACCGGCTGTCGACGAGTTACGATGTTCATTTCTACCGTTTCTACCTGGATTTCTACCCCAGATTTGAATCAAAGGTCCGAAGGGGAGAAAGATGGAAATGAAATACGAAATACGATGAAATCTCTGAAAATCACCGAGTCCATTGAGTCCATTGGTCCATCAAAGCCTTCAACTCTTTTCTTTGGGGTTGGTGAGATTGCCATATATTATCTTCATAGATTCTTCATCTCCACGAATCTCCCAGGTGAGTCGCATCGAGCCCCAGCAGAGTCTTGGAAGGGAGATGCCACTGGGGACAACTGGATTCGCCACTGGATGAGTCACGTTAGCCACGAAACATGCCGACTGGGAAGCCTCCGGTACCGCTTGCTGGAAAATTCCCGGCTTTCATGGGACTTTTTTATGGGAAAGTCATCGAACAACAAATGATGGATTTTCCAGCCATGTGTGATTACCAGAGGCTAGATATTTTTAACCAACGGTATACAGTACCGTACCCCCATTGTAGGCCATCCCGCATTGCACTGAGAAGGGGTCCCATGTTAATTTGCAAACCTATGCAGGCCCCTCCGAGACAGGCTGAGAAGAGGTCCAATGATTCCACACTTGCATGTATATTACGAAAGCCAGCTAGCTGGCTAGGTGCTGTTTGCGAACGAAGGGAGAATAGGGGGTGTGGGGGGGGGGTGGTTGCCGAAAGGGAACGAAATCTCGCCGTGCCCCTGTGTTGAGCGCGAGAAAACGGAGCATTTTGCTGGATTATGTACCACTAGGCAATTTGCTGA
>Ga0126342_10022138_pt1 | contig 10536 bp, 15 predicted proteins | sample Cyp1metagenome_FD_92528 | JGI IMG/M metagenome (GOLD analysis project Ga0126342, IMG submission 92528) | Coral microbial communities from Lord Howe Island, Old Settlement Bay, Australia - Cyphastrea 1 metagenome | ecosystem: Host-associated > Invertebrates > Cnidaria > Coral ...
AAGTGCAGAGCGTAACATCAAGAGCGTGTTTGAAGTTACTTGAAGAAGTGCAGAGCGCAACATCAAGAGCGTGTTTGAAGTTACTTGAAGAAGTGCAGAGCGTAACATCAAGAGCGTGTTTGAAGTTACTTGAAGAAGCGCAAGGCGTAACATCAAGAGCGTGTTTGAAGTTACTTGAAGAAGTGCAGAGCGCAACGTCAAGAGCGTGTTAGAAGTTACTTGAAGAAGTGCAGAGCGTAACGTCAAGAGCGTGTGAGAAGTTACTTGAAGAAGTGCAGAGCGCAACATCAAGAGCGTGTTTGAAGTTACTTGAATAAGTGCAGGGCGTAACATCAAGAGCGTGTGAGAAGTTACTTGAAGAAGTGCAGAGCGTAACATCAAGAGCGTGTTTGAAGTTACTTGAAGAAGTGCAAAGCGCAACAGCAAGAGCGTGTGAGAAGTTACTTGAAGAAGTGCAGAGAGTAACATCAAGAGCGTGTGAGAAGTTACTTGAAGAAGTGCAGAGCGTAACATCAAGAGCGTGTTTGAAGTTACTTGAAGAAGTGCAAAGCGTAACATCAAGAGCGTGTTAGAAGTTACTTGAAGAAGTGCAGCGCGCAACGTCAAGAGCGTGTTTGAAGTCACTTGAAGAAGTGCAAAGCGTAACATCAAGAGCGTGTTAGAAGTTACTTCAAGAAGTGCAGCGCGCAACGTCAAGAGCGCGTTAGAAGTTACTGAAAGAAGTACAGAGCGTGTTGATACCCCACCCCACCCCACCCCATCGACAGAGCAAGAACGCGTGAGAAAAGTAGGCGAGACAGAAAAACGCACAAAAGCTGGCGGCGTTCTATCAGCCACCTGCCAACTACATAACTTCCAAATCCGGTTCATTTTGAGATACCATTGGGACGGCCTCATGGAGGAAGGTCTGCAGTGTGGTGCGGCTCGGAGCGTCATCCCCGAAGAGCTGCAAGAAGCGTTCCTGGCGGAGCCAGAAGATACGAAAGATATTGGGGATGGCCTGGGATCGGAGAGGGTACCTGTAGGATACCTGTAGGATACCTGTAGGGTACCTGTAGGGTACCTGTAGGGTATGATAGGGTATGTGATATTTCAACTTATTTCAACCAACAAGCCATGGCTTAAACATGATTCAAACAACAACATTCGGGGCTCCCACCAATCAGACTAGATTTTTCACATGTTTTTTACCACCCAAAGGTCTTCCGTAGAACTTCCGTACCTGCTTCTCTTTGCGCACGGCAAAGATGGTGCTGACCCTGACAGAGTGTGATGGAATGCGCGGAATCTAGCGGATCACAGAATCCAGCTGCCAGCATTTATATGTTATATATAAGCAGCTACAGAAGCAGCCATATGTTATCCCGTTATATCCCGTTATCCCACATAGACTCAAATGCAACATAGATCATATCAACATAACAGAGTCAGTGGGATGTTTTGGCTATATTAGATAATATCTTGAGGATATGGCCAACCTCTGTTCTCGGGGCCGATCCATTCAGATTCCCATTAGAAGAGGTGAGGGTGTCGAGCCTTCTGAGCACCCATAACGTCCGCTCATCTGCCTGGGGCGAACGTAGGTGAAAACAATGGGATGGTGTGAACTGGGGTACCCCCAATATTGATCATTCATATTTGGCGACATATTACGACGTTCATTCATTTCACATCATTTCACCCAGTCAAAGCATACATTGCAAATCCTCCAATTTTGGACACGGGTATGATGAAATCAGGCGCACCCTCTGGGGTCAACCACTGATTTCCAGCCGAAAGGTACATGTTATGTGACGGCCGGGTATGAACTAGCGGAAATAGGCTCCAAAAATTGCAAGTTTGAAAGGCCGGGTATGCATTGGGTATGCATTGGGTATGCTCTTTCATCATCTTAGCATCTTTTATTGGCAAACTGCAAGACAGGTTCAAAACATTGATGCAAATCCAAGGGGCTCTCTCACCCATGGGGGCTGGCGTTCAGAACGCCATGGCATGCATTCATATACCTCTCCAAAGCGTTTGTCCTTGACCGGTTCAACTGGGTATGAAACTATGTCTTGTTTATGTCGGCTCTTCATTACTTGCTGGTTGCTTTTTTCTGGTTTCTGTTTGCTTTACTGCATTGCATGTTGAGTATACTTGCACTCTCTTCAAGTCATGTTTTTATTTGTGTTCTGTTCGTTCTGTTCCTGTTCCGCAATGCTACCATCTCTGTGAGCTCTCCTGGCACAGTATCCTGTTGAGCACCAGAGCCATGCCTCTTGCCATGTCATGCGAAGGACATGTTGCGGTTCGGCTTGCCATGAAAAACAGCGCCTTTCCCTCAGCTGTGGAGCCAACACCACATAAAGCGGACAAAGGAGTGTGGCGTGAATCTACAGTCAACTATTTGCTCATCGGTTCTGCGAACATTCTACATGTCACATGAATAAGACCTAAGTCTTGTTGGGTACTCGGGGATGAGTTCCTGCTGAGTTTGTAATTATTGTAAGTCTTGTCATGTCTCATCCTGCAAACCTATGGAATCCCATGGCATCCATCCCCAACCATCCTCAACGATCCATCCAATCCTCATCCAATTCCCATCCAATTCGGGGTCCAAGATGCAGGACGCACCTGTTCCACCGCCGCCTCCTTCTCTGCCTCGGTCTTCTTCTTCAAACGATCCAAACGATCCGCGTGCTTGGCCTCGCCACCAGGATGGGCTGGGAGTTCCTGTCCGGTGGAAAATCATGGTAAGGATCCTGAAGATTTCCAGAAGATTTCATGATAGTGTGCGAAAAGATTAGGAGCACTATGTAAACGATGGTTTTCTATCAGAATAAGAGTAATAATCAGTAAAGTCTCCCTAATTATTTACAGTCACCGTAGCCGTTCTGCTGCATTCTGCTGCGTTCTGCTGCGTTCTGCTGCGTTGTGCTGCGTTGCACGAGAACAGCAACCGGTGCTTCACTGAGGCACTGTCTCTGGCAGTCTCCTGGAGCTTTGCCCCAGAAACATAGAGAAACCCAACGGAAATACCATGTCTTAACAGATTGGACTTAACGGAAACCTGACTTGTGTCCCTTTCAGCTTCGGTTTTGCATGCACAAAACCCACTGCAACACCCGAGGCCATCCTTGGTTTTGTCCATGGGCTTCCAAGTTGTCGCCTGATGGCCATGGGTTTGATCAAATGGGTGTTGATCATCCTTGTGGCAGGGTTCAGTTTCAGTTTTCGTGATGAAGTTTCGGTTCATATCAAGTGATCAACCAAACAAGAATCTCGGATGACAAAAATCTGCAAGTTGTTCTTTCATATCAATTCTTGAAATGGTCCTTCTTGTCACACCTTTGCTCCAATGATGCCTCTTCTTTTTTCCCCCGAGAAAAAAAAACAACAACTCCCTGAGTCTGTGTTTTTTTTTGCCCCACATAAACGAAGTGCAGGAAAGGTCGCGGCCTCGTGATGCACAATCTGCCAGGACTTCTTCAATTCATCCGCCAGCCTCAGATCCAACGTCAAACCGAGAGGTCACTTGAGACTTTGGCCCGGATCGCACATGAGATTTCACCAGAGCTATTAAGATGTCAAAATTAATATATATATATATAATTTATATAATCATCTTAATATCAACTTATCAACTATAATATACTAGAACTATCGAAAAGTGGAATTATGTCAGTTATGTCGCAGTTATGATCATTGTTAATATTGTATGTCAAATTACATCTTAATATTGTTGTATGATTGGTACAGTAATGTACAGAAAAAATGTTTATGTTACTTATGGAAAAATATGTTGTATCAACTTCTGGAAAAATCCGCCGAGGCGCGACTCCTCGGTGTCCTCCAGGCGCGGCACCGAGGCCTCCTCTTGGCCCATGGGTGCCATGTCCACCAGGAGCTTCTCCTTGCGCTTCGTCAGCTCCTGTGATGTTCAACGGAGATTCAAAAATGTGGAAAAATTGGAGAGGATCTGGATCTATGGAAAACTTTGGGAAAAACTTACGGAAAGACTGACTGTGAAACTCAGAGTGTGGACGTTCTCTCATGCCCAAACAGTAGGGTAGATCCTAATTTTTTGGACAAACAAAAATGCCACTTACGAGGGAGCCAACCGCAGTTTCAAAGTGATGTTGAGTTAAACAGTAAACTTTCCAGTGAAGTGCCAAAATTGCAAAACGCATAGAATTTGATGTATATACTTGAAGAAATGCGATGACATGATGACATGGATATGTGAGAGAGACATCAAAGGAGGTATGATTGATTATGATTGTATCATCCATGAAGGATCTTTTCGTACTGGTACTGGGTGTACTGTCCATACGTCCCATACGTGCATTCTACAGACAATACGACAAGATACAATTCGTACATCTGGTGTGAAGCATCGGAAACGGGATCCTCCAAGGTTCTCACAGCATCTGCTATGGGTGAGCGCACCTGGTGTTTCGCTTTGGAAGGGCAACAATCAAGCAGACAAGAACCACCCGAAGAACCATTCTTTGTTGTGCATGAAATTGGAACAGAATCACCCTGTTCATATTCTAATCCTGCGTTTGTCCAAGAACATTTCGCTTGTTGTCCATGTTGTCTTTATTTTTCACGGAGAAATCAACTGATTTTGCTGTCATTTTCCAGGTTGCGCACCTTGACCTTGCGATCCACCAAACAGAGTGCCTGCAGGAGCACCCGGCTCTTGCTCTCACCTTCGTCCCCCGCACCTGGCGGTTTCACCGTTTCACCCACGAAATGTCTGAGGATTTCGCATCAAAAGTGGTAAATTTTCTCGAAGCCAATTTAAGCAAGGATTGGGACTTAGCAGGCTTGACCAGAAATGGTGATTTTCTCATCTAAAATGGCCATGTTCGATGTGGAACGATGATTTTCTCATATTTTCTCAACCATGAGATCGAATGGGTTTCGAAATGTTTCGAACACTGGCCTATGAGATTCTGGGCGTTCTGTAGCAAGGCCAAGCCCTCTTTCAGGGCCTCCGGATTTTTCTCCTGGGCTTTCCATGGCTTTCTCATTTGGTGAGATTACATGACATTACCACACGGTATAGCTGGTATAGCAGCTGCCCATGCGGGTTCTGAACCCCAAGTGGAGAATTTTGTACCAAAATTTGCTGATTTTGTGAGGAATGGACCAATTTTTGAGCCGTGCCCCTTTCGATCCATGACAGGATCATGGCAATCCATGGCAATCCATGGCAATCCATGGCATGATGGAAGGCTTCACACGCTGCACGGTGGCGTCCTCGCTGGCCAGAATCACCCGCATCAGCATCCGGGTCCACTTCTTGGTCTCAAGAGACTTACTGCGCACTTCGTAATGCGCCACCTGCCACACCCCAAACCCAAGGCTGTTGATGTGGATGCAAAATGGTGCAAAAATAGGGCGATGCAGATGCATGGCGAAGGGGTGCGGGTTTCAACGTGGATTCTCCCGGGAACCCCTTGGAATCCACAGAGCGGCACCAGCAGCTTCCCAATCTTCTCGCGCGCTCGAAGATCTCTGGGGGATTTCTTTGGCCTTGGTGCCACAGGTCGCACAGAATTAGGTTTGGACCTAGTGGATTCACCCTACATGACCTTGAAATAATGGGGACATGATGATAGACCGATTTTAGTGTAGCTGAGTGTAGCTGAGTGTAGCTGTATTTTCGGACAAACCTATTGGTCTTGGTTCGGTTCCCGCCTTCATTGGCTGGATGAGCCAAACCAAATCTTCATTAAAAAGTCTGAGGATGTTCATCAAACATTCATCAAACTAGTGTTTTCTTGCCCAATCTCAACCCGAAAATATTGGTTGGCGGTTTCAAGCCTGAGAAATGGTCGACTGGAGCTGATCAGTTCCAATTGAGCATGAAAACAAAGTGCAAGTGCCAACAAGAAGAATCCCGTTTTTGGCTGATCCAGGTTTATCTGTTTATCTGTTTCTCCTATTTTCTCCTATCTTTTTCCAAATGTTTGTCCCAAGAATGGCGTCACCAGCACAGTCTGTGCCTCGCAGGCGACAAGCTCTGCCGCCCCAAAGTGCCCCGCTGCCGCGAGTCGGGGCGATCGCCCGGGGCGCGGTGCTCCGGCACACGACGCTCTGCAGCCTTGGGACGGTGACGACAGGGACGACATGGGACGACGGTGAAGAATTCTTGGGATCTTGCCAAGGTGGCATAGGTGGCATAGGTGGCATAGGTGGCATAGGTGGCATATATCAATCAACATAAGATGTGCATAGATGTGCTCTCTCTACCTTTTCTACACCATCAAAATGTATATGTCGTAATATGTCAATCTGCATTTAATGTTTTGTTTTTGACAGATTCCGAACTCACATTCTTTAGCACTAAAAAGTGACTAAAAAGTGGATTCAGGATGCCGGAACTGGCTTAAATCACTTTAAATCCATCTTAAATCCATCAAAGATCTCGCCCGAGGTCTGCCCCGGAGGTCTGCCCCGGAGGTCCGCACGACGGGCGCTGCCACTTCCACCACTGGAGGTGGCGCCACCAGCTGCAGCTTGGGAGCACGAGGTCGCGGCCTGATCCGTGACGGTGAAGAGTTTGGTCTTGAGAAAATGGAATGAGAAAATGGCGAAAAACATGGAGAACATCACCTGGCGGAATGAGAATCCATCACCAAATCAGATTCGAATGCAAGAATTGGTGAGAGCTCCACTAGAAAACTCATAGAATGTTAGTCCGCGTTTGTCCAACGGAAAGGAAAACCACTTGCAAAACATCCAGGATGCCAAGTTTTTCATAACAGAAAACCATAACTTGACCCGCCGCCTGATGGATGCCATCATCATAGCTTCGGCCTGAGCCAGACTTCTAGAGCAAGCCTCGGAAATCCACGGCACTTGGCCAATGTGTAGATGGACAGATTCCAGGGAAAACTTCAGAAAGTGGTGAATATCTCCCATCAGAACAGGAGTATATGTGTTTTTTCATGATGTGCCCACGAAAGGGGGGGACATTCAGCTCTGTCTTGGGATTTCGTCAAAACAGGGGATTGATTGAAAGTGGAGATCTGTCAATCAAAAGCTGGATTACTCCAACTAAAATTGGAGATGCAAGCAACCATAAGCAACACTACAGGATGGATGTTAGTGCTAAACATACCATGTGAAATGCAAATCCAAATCGGCAGGTGCCAGATGACAAAGCTGTGCCAAGGCACCGCCGCTGCTTTGTCTCTCTCTAATGACCTCAGCAAGTCTCTAATGACTCAACTGCAACGCCTAAAGCCCAAACTGGAGACTTGGCACTGGTTGGGTCAACCTGGTTGGCAACGGCAGTCAGACGCTGCAGTCAGAACGGCCGTTTTTGCAGATCTGCAGCATGCCAGTTGATGGTCCGCCCCTGAAAAATTGACATTGGCAATGGTCAGAATGGTCAGAGGTCAGATGACAGACCTCAAACGAATATCAAGAGATCCACTGCGCAGGAGAAAAGCCAAGGCAACTGACATCTTTGCAGGATCATTTATGTATATTTAAAATTTATGTTTTTTTGCCGAGGTACATGATCTACACATTTTGCGGGTTTCACTTTCACATATTATCGGTGAAAAGATGTACTATATAGAAACTTGCGATCATATCACTTCCATTCAAGTAGGTTCTCGTACTGCCGGCACTGCTGGCTTTCCTCCTGAAACAATTCAAACTGTGCTTCTTGTGTAAGCGGTGCCAATCAGGCCAATTGTGGGGCAATAGAATGCATGGAGGTCTCACAGAGTGTCTCTTTGTACAACCACGTCGAAACAAATCTGCCTCAAGATACAAACTGGGAGTGAGATGCACTGGGTCTATCCTCAATAGAGTGCTTACTGTCAGATATTCTTCTTGACTTTGGAGACGTCCATGTGTCAAAGTGGTACCATAAACAGTAAACCACACTGTTTCAAACATTCTTCGCAAGGCGCGAATCTTCCTTGACAACTGGAACGCCACTGCTGGCATTTGCAACAGAATTGCTACCTAAAAGAGTAGCGTCACGTTCCTGGTTCAAATTCAAATCACTTCCTTCTGCCGAACGGGGCTCAGCTATGCTGGCAGCTGAAAGGTCACTCTGAGCACCTTCCGATTGGTCGGAATGGTCACTCTCACCGCCGCCGGTCGCAGTGGAAATGTCACTGAAGATTGAAATCGCGTCATTCTCGCTGTCATCGGACTCACTCATGAACCGGTTTGCCACCAATGGTGCCTGCATCTCAAGAAGGCCATAATTGTCTGAGAGCCTCCTCGACGGAATGTCCAAGCCCAGGACGTGAACCATCCTCAAACTCGACATCGTTAACGCCCACGGGGCACAGTCTGATCCACTCCTAAGTCTAAGTCCCGCCAGATTCTGTTAGTTTGAAGCCGAAAGTTGCGAAAGAGGGTATCTAACTAGAATCACGGCAACTGTTCAAGCCTTCAACTGTTGTTGCCTAACACATCCCATGTTTTTGTTGATAGAATTGTCCATTCATAATCTATAATGTTCTATAATTTAGAATCTAAAACTTGTTGAGATACATTGAGATACCCCTTTGATACCCTTTTTTTGCAAGCTCGATTAAGTCTGCTCAACCGCCACGATGAATGAGGCATTCTGAGGCAAAGGCGGTTCTCTGGGAATGGACAGGGTCACCTCTGCACCGCCTTGTGCCTGGCAGTTCCACAAGAGTGGCTCAACAACTGGAACAACTGGAACACCACCCATTCGACTTCAAATCCTGATAAACCTGATAGAAAACCTGATAGAATCCTTAAGATCTACTTGAATGGTGCCGTAGTGGCACTGTCTGAGGCCTCAGATGGGGCTTCCACCCAGGGGTTCCAACGTTGGTTCCAACGTTGGTTCCATGGTCCGCTGCGGCACCTGCGCAGTCGCAGCACCACCCGGAGACGGAACCGCAGCCGCTCTTTGGGGATCCGCCTCGGCCTCGGACTCCGAAATTTCGAAGTTTTGAAACTGCAAAAGTGGTGAAAAAAGTGGTGAAATCCACACGACAAAATATGACAAAATACGCCACTTTTGCGTGTCAATATGTGTCAATGGGATGGCCTGGCCATGCTTTTGGCTCTCACTTGACTCGCGCACCTCACAGAAAAAAAAAGTGGCCGGGGTTGACTCTCGTCTTTTTCACAGGCTATATTTTCCAACGTTGGTGCATTTCCAAAATATGAGAACACCATAGAACACCTATATCTCCAAAAACGTTCCATTTGATGCTGCCCATTCGACTTCGTGTTCATAGCTCCCAAAAAAACTAAATTCATGTCTCTAACGGTTGGACCTTAAGGATCAACCCCAGTACATGGTGGTTTATTTTGAAGGGTCAACCGTTGTCAACCCCTTCAAAACCCCACAGCGCCTCGGTCTGCGATTCTCTCAACGTCCGCGACACCGACGCTGACGCGGACTCGATGTCGTTGGGTCGGGATCGGCGTGGCGTCCCAGGCACACCTGCATCGATCCAACGAGTTCAGATCAAAAACTGGCTCTGAAAGAAATCTGTCAACTGGCTCGAATGGGAGAGGATGGTTGGATTCACCAGCTAAGCTCATTATTGGTCATTTTTATATATTCTTGTTACTTGCTTTTCATACAACCATCTCATGATTTGCCAACATGGGTTGATCAGCTGGGCTGCACTTGGGCTCCCAGACCCAAGGGTCTACCGCGCTCGGTGGATTCCGACCTGGTGAATCAGCTATGAATCAATGGATCAATGGATTAATGGATCAGTATGAGTGTCCTGAACAGCATTTGGGGACAGCCTATCATAGTTTCTTGGAGGGCAAGAGTGGAAAGAAGTCTTAGTTTGACCGCTTAAACTCAAGGAACATTTAACAAGGGCACAGTCATTGACATTTTTAACATGTTTTAACTCACTTCAATGGTAATCTACTTGGCATTGAAGTTTTCCATGGCCATTGCCATCGATGACCTGTTTTTCATCATGCAACCAACAGGCTCAACAACCAACAGCCACCTGCAGCCACCTGCAGCCACCTGCAGCCACCTGCAGCCACCTGCAGCCACCTGCAGCCACCTGGCCTCTGGGTCCGTTCCAAACGTGCAGCCGCCAAAGCTGCCTCGTTGAGCTAAAGACGCCCACAAAACGATCAAGTCTCCAAAAAGTCTCCAAAAAGTCTCCAAAAAGTCTCCAAAACCTCAAAGTTTGATGATTTCACACAACATCTTGGCAAAATCAACTCATGTCTTAGCAACATGTGAAGTGTGTTGATATAAAATCGTTACCTCCCACATCATGGATGGTGAGGAAGAGCACAGAGTGAGTATGGACGCGATCAGCATGTTTCCAACTGAAGTTTAAAAAGTTAGTTTTTGAGGGGAAAATGTTAGTTTCGAAACCCGGGTTTTGGCTAGCTTGGAGGGGGGGGCGGGAGAAACAAACTAACTCTGATGAAAAAGGTTTGTTTCTGGGGGAAAAACAAAGGTTTTGGGGGGGTGGGGAAACGTTAGTTTCTGGCTCCGGAAACAAAGGTTTGGGCTAGGGAAAGGTTTGTTTCCGGGAGGGAAAAGAA
>Ga0126342_10022139_pt1 | contig 10535 bp, 8 predicted proteins | sample Cyp1metagenome_FD_92528 | JGI IMG/M metagenome (GOLD analysis project Ga0126342, IMG submission 92528) | Coral microbial communities from Lord Howe Island, Old Settlement Bay, Australia - Cyphastrea 1 metagenome | ecosystem: Host-associated > Invertebrates > Cnidaria > Coral ...
ATTATAATCCCATTATAAGCCATTATAATCCCATTATAAGCCATTATAATCCCATTATAAGCCATTATAATCCCATTATAAGCCATTATAATCCCATTATAAGCCATTATAATCCCATTATAATCATTATAAGCCATGGTAAGCCTTTACAGTTTGACATGGTAAGCCATCACCATGGCGTTGCCTCGCCTCGGGCACGGGCCCGGCGCAGTTCAGGAAGCCGGTGCGAAACTCTGAGGGTCGAAGCCTTGGTGACAGCCATTTCGTGATATGCTGGGCATCAAACCATAGGAAACCGTAGGAAAACCATAGGAAAATGGAGGTTTACCCTCTGGTTATGTCAAATAGCTATTGAAAATGGTCATTTATAGTTGATTTTCCCATGAAAAATGGTGATTTTCCATAGTTATGTTAAATTACCAGAGGGTATTTATTAGGGAAATATGATGTACTGGGAATATCTACATATATATATGTGTACTGAGAAATTTATTGGGATATAATGATAGTAATACAATTGGGTAATATATTAATAAATGGCTTATAATGGATAGTAAATATAATTATAGTAAATATCTATGATCATAATGATGGGAATATCTATGATCTATAATATAATGGGAATCAATGATAATATTCTTGGGATAAAAATAATATAATTGGGATAAATATATATATACATATTATATGATATTATATTATATATATATATGTTATATTATATTATATTATGTTATGTTATATTATATTATATTATATTATATATTATATTAAATATTATAATATATTATAATATATTATAATATATTATATTATATTATATCATATTATGTTATAGTTTATTTTATAATGGGAACATGTATGTGTATATATAATGGGAATATCAAGATTAGTATAATGATGGGAATATCGCCAACAGTAACTATGGTATATAATGGGAATATCAACAATAGTGTGACAATGGAAATATAAACAATAATATGATAATGGAAATGTCAAAATTATTATACAATAATAGTATAACCAACAATAATGGGAACAATATGATATTACCAACAGTATATACATATATATATATTATTACAGTTATCAGTTATTATTCACAAGTATATAATGGGAATACAACCAACAGTAGTGGGAATAATATGATATTGCCCTTGCATTCCCATTATTCTTGCTTAAAATTATTGGTTATATCATATTAAATCCCAGTAATTCTTGATTAGGCAATTTTACTCATTGAAACAACCTGCAGGTGACTTGGGGATTCCCCATTTTATGCAACCACCACCTGATAATATATTGTAATATCATCATTAAGTACTGGGATATATTCCACTTATTGTTGGTTATATCATATTATATCCCAGTAACTGATGATTATACACCTATATAACTAGACCATTTTATCAATCACATTGTTGATCAATGTTGGTTACCCTCCTTTTCCAAGGTTTACACAAGTGTGGTGTTTACCGGCTTTTCCACATCTTTCTGTACTGTAACCTTTACCCCAGGCCATATCCCCATCAATATTATCATCATACCCTCTGGTAAACTAACATAACTATGGAAAACCACCATTTTCAATGGGTAAATCCACTATAAATCACCATTTTCAATAGCTATTTGACATAACCAGAGGGTAAACCTCCATTTTCCTATGGTTTTCCTATGGTTTTCCTACGGTTTCCTATGGGTCCCATATCTTTACCCATTTTTAGGCTGGGAAATTCCCAAACTAAATGGAGGTTTAGAGCTGAGAAAATCCATCGAAGTATTCAGGGTGGATTTTGCAGCCCACGGAGCTTTCATGACACCGGAGGGTACCATCTGGTTATTTAATGGGTACCCTCTGGTAAACTGGGATCAAAAAGTGGTATAACCATAGGAAAACCATAGGAAAATGGAGGTTTACCCGGCCTGGTAATTTAATGTAACTATGGAAAGATCCACCCATTTTTAATAGGTAAACCATCTATAAACGGGCCATCTATACCATGGCTATGTTAAATAACCAGAGGGTATATCCAATACTTTTGGGGTGCAGTTGGTGTGATCTTCATGGGTATAACTATGGTACTATGGTTATAAACCTCCACTCATTGGGATATTGGGCCCCATTTTAAGCCTAAGATGATTGGAAGCTATATAACCGTGGTGGATATATGGAGATATAATAGGTCATATAAGCCTATATTGAGATATTGGGCCCCTATAATATGATTATATATCCACTTTCTTGGATTTGCTTAACGCCCCAAGATATCATGGGGATCATGAAGAACTGGGCGATATGATGGATATAACTGCGGTTTCACTGTGAAAAACTTTTGGAGGTTGCTATAGACTTGGATTTGCTTAAGGAACCCAAGAAAAACTTTAGAAAAAGATTCCCTATAGATGTCCTATAATTTTTCCATATGTTATAGATTCCCTATAGATTCTAGCGGATGTCCTGGAAAACCATCAGAATGTTTACTCAGCAAAAGGCAACCTGAAAAAGTGGTCCAATTTTTCGACTCACCAAAAATTGAAATGTGTCGGCAAAATTGGTGATTTTACCATTTATGTTTCAGAAATTGTGATTTTGGCAGTTGAAGATTGCGACTTCTCCTTGAGCTAACTGAAGATCGAGGTTTGAAAAAGTCTGAGTTTACTCAGCTCAAAGATCACTCAAAACCAAAGTTTGCGATATCCCGACCCAAAAACAAGGATTTCCGGAACAAATTGGGGCATTTCCTGTATTGTTTCCTGCGGGACAGCGGAGTTTACCCCAACCAATTTGGGGGCTGATTCCATCCCCTCTTTGTAAATCATGTTAAATCATCTTAAATCACCATTTGTGCGTGTGTTCCGTGTGTTCTTTTTGTTGAATTCAATGATAAAATCCGCATGTTTCTACTACCGTTCCAACCGGCGTTCGGAACTCCTTTAAGGCTGCTGGAAAACTCGCCGCGCACGGAGAGTCGGTTAAAGCCTTCCAAGATCTTGGCCACCTCCTGCTCGCCCAAAGCTGCCACCTGGGCCAAGAATCTCTGTCTGCGTGGTCATATATACATATTAAATACAAACATATTAGAGATTGCATTATATATATACACACATGTTTGATATTATCTATGAGATATAATATCTAATATCTATATAATAATTTAAAAGGATATACAAGGTATCAAATATATAATGTATGCGAGGTTTACTATGTCATATATAATATATAATACAATACCTTTTTTAAAAATGAAACCATATATTTAGAATGTATACTAAACATACATTATGTAAAACTATGTATACAATACAATATATGAAATGTATATAGAACGTATTAGATATATATATAATATGATATCATATATATATATATATAGTAATACCAAAAAAGGGATACGGCGGTGAATTCAACACTTTTTGATATTTCAGAAAATGGCCGAATGACATGAGCATCACAAGTCCACTCTGGAACACATAAAACTCCAAAATACGCACGTATACTTCTAGCAAGATTCGTCAACTTCAGATCGGTTATCCAACCATTGCAAGCGGTATCATCAACGGAGAACCACGAGCCTCTACCCTATATAATTATACATATGTAAAAATACTATCATGCAGCGGATATAGAAATATGCACATAGAAAGAGAGAGAGAGAGAGATATGTGTGTGTATATATATAGAGAGAGAGAGGGAGAGAGAGGCAGAGACGCTTCTTCACGACGTTTTTGCTGGGTGATTGTTTCCCATGTCTCCCTGCAATGTGCATGCGGATATCGGCCGTTTTTGGTTAATGCTCCACTGGGTTTTAAGGAAGAACAATGTGTTTTACAGTCTGTTTCTTTGGTTCTGTGGCCAATGTCTTGCTAAAGTTCAAAAGTCTCCACAACATGCCACAAGACAGGAAATAGCATGAAACAGCGGTGTTTTGAGAAGGGGATGCAAAAAACAGCATAAGCACCAGTGGTTTTTAAATGGTAAGCACAAAAACTGTGAACATTAAATACCGTGTTTTTGGCGGTTGAAACTCAATGGTAATTGGAGTTTGGATCCCTTCTGGAAATGCAACTGATTACCAGGTGATCCATCCATATGTCTGTGTACACATGTGCATATGGGGGTTTCCATAAATGGAGGTACCCATTTTATGGATGGTTTATAATTGAAAATATCCTACAGTAAATGGATGATTTGGAGATACCCCCATTTATGGAAACCTCCATATGCATGTATAAATGATTTTGACAGTAGAAAGTGATCGTTTGATCTTGAACGATGGCTACCGGAAACAGTGTCTAGAGTCTAGAATGAAGCCGTCGAGAAACTTTGCAACATACATCCTCGGATGCAAAGTATAATAACACCAAGAAATCACATGTTTTTTTGCCACTCGTCTGCATGTTTTTGCGGGTTGCTATGAATCTCTAAAGGGTATGAAGTTCAGTCAAACTAATGGTTTTCCTATGGTTTTCCTATGGTTTTCCTATGGATCCATGGAGAACCTACCCCATTTATTGATGATTTTCCCAGCAAACAAGACCTCCATTTCGGCCACGAGGATTTCCCAGCCGGCTATACCACAAATCACATCATCTTGGAGTTGCTTAAGGAACCCACAAAGAAAAATATATAATATTAGAATATATCATATATATATAATGATATAATATTATGTATTTTATTATATTTTATATTATTATGTATTCCCTGTGTCGATTCCAGTTCAGTAGTGTATTCTCATTGGGCTCCAAAAACTCCTCGACTCATCCCCATGAATGGAGTTGTTTGTTTGCTATTCAATCCATATTTGTTGCCACAAAAAACCACATAAATCAAGGCGCAGCTTCATCATAGTCAGGAAGATGTCGGGAGTTGTTGCCTCCCATGGCGCATCGCCGCGCGCTTCATGCGACCCAGTACTGGGCCGTAACGTCGGAATGTCGAATGGATGTGGGGTATGGGGTGGGCTTCCCGTTGCCATGGCTTAGGCATTGGATGTTTTCCAGCCGATGATTCATTGGATTGGGATGGTTTGATGGATGGTTTTTTTCCAGCCGGAAGATTTATGGTAAACTAACATAACATTTAACATATTTAACCATAGTTCATGGGAGAAAAAAACATGGTTTCCGGTGTTTTTCGATTTTCCCAACTGGGCGATCGCTATCCCTCATGAAGGCCTGGAGCCGAATGGAGTTCGACAGTTCGACAGAGTTCTTTGGGGCGCTACGAAATGGCTCTGAAAATTGGGGATGCCCCCAGTAAATGGTCATTTAACAAGGGAAAATGATGATTTTTACATATTTTTACCATCGACTTTGGGGGTACCCTATTTTCGACAGCAGTAAGCTCGTCACAAGTGTTACCCTCCGTTCTACCCCCCCTTGTTCCAGCAATTCGGCAAAACATCGTTGTCTGGAACGAATTGAAGAATGAAGGTACCCTCTGGTAAACATACAAAAAGCTATTGAAAATGGTCATTTATAGTGAGATTTCCCATTAAAAATTGTGATTTTCCATAGCTATGTGAACGTTTACCAGAGGGTACCCTGGTAGACACAAAAATAGCTGGTGGATGCTCTAAAAAAAAACCAGTCCGACAATGGCTTTTGACTCCTCAGTGTCCCAATCTTCACTAGCTGAATGATGATTTTCCGTTTTAAACCATAGGTTTTCATCCAGCTTGGATCCCAGATTGGATCCCCACTATATCCCAATATATCCCCATGAAATTCACCACTCTTGTTGGTCAATTCCCTATCTTCCTTGGTTAAACAAACCATGGCTAATATATGTATCATCTGTATCCAAATTATATCCCTGGTATATTACCCATTAAATACTGTACCGATTATATACCCATTGCAACATCATTATATCACCATTACATCTCTAACATTACCGTTAAATCATATACGTATCAATTATTCATAATGGGGATTTGATATATGATTGTATATCCATATTATATTATTATATATCATAGGGATTTAATATATATGATCGAATATCATGTATATATTATCTAAATACCCTGAATCATTGTTTGCCAAAACATCCTTTCTGTTAGTTTATCCCCACTATATTCCTATAAATCCCCATCCAAAACCACCACTTTTCTTGGTCAAATCCCTATTTTTCATGGCGTTTCTTCGCCACATCTCCCAGCTCCCCCCGGTTTTTTCAGGCAACGGCGGTTTTTCCCGGCGCCCCGCTCAGCTCTCAGCTCTGAGCTCGGCTCATTCGGTGCGCACCTGGGCAGGCGCCAGGAGCTGCTGGGAAATGCGGATTTCACCAACAAAAACTGCGTTTTAACCCATCAAAAATCGATAAAAATCAAGAATGGTGATGAAAAACCATGAAAAATCAGGAGTCAGCGAAAATTGTGATTTAACCAGAAACAAGATGTTGATTTAACCAACACAAATGGTCATCTACTCATCAAAAATGGTGACTCAACCATCAAGAATCATGCTAAACCTATTGGATAATCCATGAAAAATCCTTCTTCATTGGTCGCATATAGATCATACACCGAATTTCTCCGATTGTTTTGCTTTGAAACGCCCACGTTTTTTTCGGCAATCTTTCAAATCATGGTTTCTGATGGTTCTTGCGTGTTTTCATTCCTACAGTTTTGCTAAACCATGTCAAAGCCCTGAAAATTCGTGGTTCTCAAAGGTTTTTCATGCTCAATTTCAAGGATTGACAGATATTGACAGGAACTTACCCTCTGGTAAACAGTCCCAAAAAACTATGGAAAATCAGAAAATCACCATGTTTTATGGGAGATTTTCCACTATTTCTATGGCCATTTTCAATAGCTATGTCAGTTTACCAGAGGGTAAACCTCCATTTTCCTATGGTTTTCCTATGGTTTTCCTATGGTTTTCCTATGGTTTTCCTATGGATCCCATATCTTCCATATGGTGAAATCGTTGGAAAGCCCAGAGGGTAAGACTGGTGAAGTCCTGGCGCCGCCATGCCGCCATGGCACCACCAAATCCTCATCATCACTGGACTGGTCTTCGAACATGGCGTCATAGGCCTGGCGAAAGTGATTTTAGGGCACCAGGATCACTTGAACATGGGGTTCCGGATGATTTGAACAGAAATCCCCAAGGAAAAATAAGGAGTTCAGCAACATAAAATGTGGATTTACCATGGATTTAGCCCAAAAAATCTGCAGTATCTGTTCATCCATATCTGAGCAAACACTGTGATTAAAATATATGGTAAATCTTTAATACATGGTATATAAACATAGAAAATGTCTCAATCATTTTCATTGAGATCCGGATAGATATTTCAAAATCAGCATGTGGCGCGGTGATTTACTGGGACTGCAACCCATTTTCGATCTCAACTGGGAGCCCTAAACGAGACCCATCGCCATTCCGCGGCCATATGTTGATCATGAATCTTACCACCCCTACAATAACTGGTTGGTGGTTGAGCCCTACCCCTATGAAAAATATGAGTTCGTCAGTTGGGATCATGACATTCCCAATATATGGAAAAAAAAAATCATGTTCCAAACCACCAACCAGATAATATTAAACAACAAGTACCGGATTTACACAGATCAATGGGGATGTTTAATATTGGGTGGATGGGATTTCCATAGATTGCCATATGTTTACAATAGCTTCTCCATATATTTTCTCTACATTTACATATGTTTACCATGTTTGTTACCATAATTTTCCATGTTTTACAATCTTCTCCGAGATGTTTACCACACATTTTGCCACAGAACTTTCCATATTTGAACAAGTTTGTTTACCCAAAAAACACACGTATATCTATTATATACTGGTTGGTGGTGCAATAACCATCTTGAAAAATATGAAAGTCAATGGGAAGGATGACATCCCTTTTTTTATTATGGAAAATAAAAGCTATGTTCCAAACCACCAACCAGTATATATTACCATATATTACCATCTATGGTACTACTAAGTTACTAATAATTTACCTATATATATATATTAATATATTTGGCTATGGGTCAAAAGCCTGGTACCTCCCATAGCGCTGCAAGGAATCTGACCATCGGAACCGCACCTGTTGGATCTCCGGCGCTGTTGGATCTGTGGGATTCGGCTCCTGGGCGAGTGCGGTAATTTTTGGGCAACAGGACATGGATCCATAGGAAAACCATAGGAAAATGAAGGTTTACCCTCTGGTTATGTCAAACAACTATTGAAAATGGTCATAGAAATAGTTGATTTACCCATTAAAAAGGGTGATGTTCCATATAGTTATGTAAACGTTTACCAGAGGGTAATTCAATGGAAAATGCTGGGAGTATCATTTCATTTCATGGGGATACACTGGAAAATGCACTATCAATGGGAAAATCATAAAGATAGGGATAAAATCGGATAATGCTGGGCATTTTTTTTAAATCATTCACTCACCAAAAAAATGTTGGGCCAAAAATTAAGTGGGATAATGATCCCCTATGCATCGACCATCATTCCATCCAGGGCTCGGGAAAAAACGACGGGCTCGGTCGTCGGTTTGACGTTTACCCCATGTGAGGTCGTGATGGGAAGATGTCATGGGATAAAGGTGGTCATTCAGAACTCGAACAGTTGGTAATATAAAAGTCATATAGTGGTGATATAATGGTAATATAATGGGAATATACTGGTGTATCTAATGAACCAGTGGTGATATAGTGTCTGTTAATGGTATTTAACCAGCCCAAGAGGATATAGTGGTGATATAATGGGGGAATAGAACTGGGAGACAATGGTGATGTAGTGCTAATATAGTATGAGTATGAGCATGAAGGATTACTGAGAACTAGTAGGAATTAATGGGATGCATAACCAACAATAACTAATTGGCGGTTTCAACCCCTCTGGAAAATATGAGTTCGTCAGATTGGATCATCATCCCAACTATTGGGGAAAATAAAAAAAGGTTCCAAACCACCAACCAGATCACCATCATATTCCCATTGTTGTTGATTTATACCCTATTAACCACTATTAATATCACTATTACCATTGATAATGATGATACAATAGTGATGATATACGGTTGAGACGATAGACGATAGTACTGGGAATATGTCCTCAGTCCAACGTGGCAATGGCAAATCCCCAGCAGATCCCATTGATTTTACATGATTCTATAGTCAAAGAAAGAAAAGTGGCTTGTAAATACTATATATATATAGTTTTACCATCTTTTATAGATTTTATTCAATAATTCCACTTTCTAGGAAATCCCCTATACTTGTCATCATTTTTGTGGGATTTACTTTTCTATCTTTGTGGGGGTTAGTATAAGGGAATTCTCCTTCGTATTTTTGCATCTCAAATGCGCATGAAATATGTTTAGATGATGATTTGTCATATTGGTTATAATATTTTCCCTATAAAAAAATGATTTCAATTTGGGGGGATACCCTATTTTCAGACCTTCCAAAAATGACGATTTAACTGTGAGTTTCCAAAAATGTCGTTCAGGCTTCAGTAGAACATCATATGCGTTTCCAAATGAAATGATTTATTGCAACTCACTGTATGAAGAAACACATTCCGAATGATGTTTGACGATTGTATGTCCGTGACAAAATTAACGTTCTTGCGAACAAAGTATAGAGTATGGTATGTAGTTTATCATTACATGTGTGAATGTGTGTATTCCTCGGATTTGACGGTTTAATATGGTTTGATCCATTTATGGTTGGCTCAAACACCAAGGATGACATTGGTTTACTGTAAACTTTCCTGGGAAATCATCCCATTGTTTTTTTTTCCGCCCGAACGAACGTGTGCAACCCGAAAATTGATAGTTTGTAGTGGAAAATCCTCTTGAAATAAATTATTTGGGGTAGCCCTATTTTAGGAAACCTCCATATCATCATCTACCATTGTTGCGGAGTATCCTCACGCATATGTAAACCAGCATGCAGGTATGGGTCAAAATCAAGGTGTCAATGGACCCAAACAGACAGTCCCAAAAATCAAGATGGGTTTGTAGCAAATCTTGGACCCAGAATTCAACCCGTTTTGTGGGTCCAATAATTGATCATCCGTATTTATAGGTGCGACATAACTAACGATACCTTCGGGTAATCAAACGTGGTCTGCTGGAAAATCTACCATTTTGATCGGGGATTTCCCAGCTTGCCATCTTTGATTTTCCACCGGAGGGTACCCATTCTATCACCCATGTGTCACCAAAATATTCATCATTGTTGTTGGTTATATATCCCATTCATTCCTACTAAATACCATAAAATTACCCTAACTGCCCCCGTTCAGAAATCTGCATACGCCCCGAAGTTTCTTCGCGGCCTCAAGCACGATCGGCTCTGGTGCATCCGGCTCCTAGGCCACACCAGCAGGTTTGGGTTTTGATGGTTTAACCATATGTGCCATGGTCAAATTACATGGTATATGATGGTATATGATGGTATATGATGGTATATGATGGTATATGATGGTATATGATGGTATATGATGGTATATGATGGTATATGATGGTATATGATGGTATATGATGGTATATGATG
>Ga0126342_10022140_pt1:0-7500 | contig 10534 bp, 9 predicted proteins | sample Cyp1metagenome_FD_92528 | JGI IMG/M metagenome (GOLD analysis project Ga0126342, IMG submission 92528) | Coral microbial communities from Lord Howe Island, Old Settlement Bay, Australia - Cyphastrea 1 metagenome | ecosystem: Host-associated > Invertebrates > Cnidaria > Coral ...
CATTCAACACTTTTCCTCACGACCCTTCTGCGCGCAGGTTGCTCGAAATGATGCATTTTGACTTTGAAACCCAATATACCCTAAAAATCCCAAAACCCCAAGACCTCGTGAAATTCAATAATGATATCATATAACTATGTGTGATATATAGCTTGGATATACGTGTGTGATCACCATAACTGTATATCAACACCATGCCAGCTTGGAGAATAAAAACAAACACCAGTATCACTCAGGGAAATCAATTTTTTTGGGTGATATATGATGTTGATAATTATAATTATACAGTTATGGTCCAACTAACACTTATATATAAACGAGATGAAATAACTCCTATAACTAGTTGGTTATATATCATGAAACAAGGCAGTTATAACTATTAGTTGGGCTATAGCTGTGGGATATAACTGGGATTAGTTATGGGTAATGACCTAGGTACTAAACAGTTAACATCAGTTAACCATGGCCCATCCAAGTAAAGATTGTAAAGGTCAGAAATAGGCCAGGACAAGCCATGAAAAAAAATGGCGGTTTTGACCATGTTGTAGTCCTACAATGATTACTTTCGAATACTTTCGATACGAATGCTGGCGACTGTTGGTTGTTCACCGACGTACAAAAACTCTCCCACGGAATGCTGGCGGTTCATCAGCCATCTGAAAGCGTGATTTTTTATACGTCACTGCTGATGGTTAGTACTGGAAATCACACCCAAGTGGTTTTTTCAGGTGTAGACTCCGTATATATATATATATCCCATAGGATCCATGTATGGTATATATGCTAACATTTGGGGTATATTGATGGTAAATGTTACCATATATACCATACATGGATCCTATGGGTATATACAAGTATATTATATAAATATGTTTCTTGCGACACATCGCACTGCACACCGCAGTTTTGGTTCACTGGAAGGCACCACGGTGCCACGGCGCCGCGGCACCGGCGCAACGGGGCTGCACGCTCCACAAGTGATTCACGCAGCGCGCTAGGTGAAACTCGCTGCGGGAACGCATGGCATGTGCGGTCCGTGGACAAGGTCCAGAGAGCATCTTGATTGGAAGCCTTCCAGAATTGGATGAAGGGAACGGGCAGTGGAAAAACGTAAACTTACCAAACCAATCCAATGAAACTCCTCGCGTATGAGGACCTTGCAAGGGGGACCCAGATTTTCTTTGACCTTCCCTTTGTTTCAGGAAATTATTTTGAGACATAGCCACAGGAACAGACAACATGACCTGTAGTTCATTCCAATCAGCATCAGGAGATGATACATGGGAATACAATCAGAAGCGAATGTGCAAAATGTCAATGGATTGGTCTTGTTGGGAAAATCTGAGCTGGAAACCTACTTAAATTTCCCTAAGATTGTCCATCCATTTCTGACTTAAGTCACATCTGTCACTTAAGTGTCCCAGGATTTTTTTCAATCACCAGTTTTCTGCAGCCATCAGTACATGATGAATCCCATTCTGACAAAACATCATAGAAACCAGTTCGCCATGTAAGAAATTACCATACAAAGGGTAGATCAAGCAAACTGAGTAGCTGGAAATCCCCAGGAAATATCCAGTTTTCTATCACCAGGAAATCACTAATCAGCTACCATTCCCTCTTTAAATAAATAAATAGCTGAGAAAAAAAACATGAATTTACTTGACTATTGATTTGTTTTGAATGTAGTGGGATTTTGATGTTCCATCATGTCATTTGCCACGATTTCCGTAGGATTTGTAGCAACTACTATTTTTGTTGCTGTTTGCTACATGGGTTTGTCATGGGGCGCCTCTAAATCCACCGCATTGTGGTTTCCTCAAACGGAGGGTGCCCCCAAATCATCCAGTTTTTTTTTTTAATGTTTTTTTCATGAAATAAACCATCCATTTTGTGGTGCCAGCCCAACTAACGGTTATAACTAGCTTGTTTCATGTTTTATAACCAACTAGTTGCCAACGTCTCTGCAGGGCGCCTGGGTGTTCTGTTGTTTCGTTGATGATGTTCCGGGCTGGGGTGGGGTTGGATGTTAACGTTGATGTACATGTTGCATTGATGATGTTACATTGATGGTGTTTCGTTGATGATGGTACGTTCATGATTTACCTTGTTGGAAATGCGTTGTGTGAGATATGATGTAGTCATGCGGAGGCTTTGAAATCGGTTACCTTCGAATGATTTGACTGGAGCAAACGGTATGGCAAAGGATGTGGTGCAGAACAAACATGCGAGGAAACAATTCACAGAAGCTGGCTGCCATGAGCAACTTGTTCCATGGCTAGAAGTAGTTTTTGGAAAGGGAAAAAAAGGGCCTGCACCCCTCGATCCCCAGTTACAAAAAATTGGTCACAGAGACCCGTAAAACCACCAGGCGCCTCTCAGCGCCGTTCCCAACTAGTTATGGGAGCTATTGCATCCCATTTAAAACTGTTGGTTGGGCCACCACTGCCACAAACTGCAATCATAGCTCAACCCAACGGTGACATTCTTCGAGATTCTAGGCCACTTCGCAAACGGTGCCCCGTTGACGCACAACAAGATGCGTCAGCCTCTTCCAGTTCTGGCTGAGGCGCGGCTGGATTTAGGAGTGGGATTTCACCCGCCACCCCCACCGTGGGTGAAAAAACCAAAGTGAATGAAGATTTAATGTAAACCCTGGATTAATAAACCCCTAGGTTGTTTAATTGGGAGGGTACCATGTAAGTATTATTAGACTATGACTATTGGAGGAATACCCCCTAATTAATAAACCATGGTTTATTAATCCGGGGTTGACATTAAACATGAAACATGTGGAGTTACTAAAAAAAAGTTGTTGTTTTCCAAGGTTGGGTTTTTTCTCCATATTTTGACCATCAAAGATTGGATGGCAAACCACTAAAAGATTGGGATTATCTAGACTGGGAAAACCAACCGGTTGAGTCACTTGGTTGGCCGGCAAAATATGAGGTTTTGAACTTTGAACCAGTAGAGAGTGATATTTCATTTTGAAAGAATGGGTAAATGTCGGCAAAGGGTAGTTTTTTTTTTACCTCGAATTGTTTTCCGTTGGTGATTGTTGATGAAAAATCCGAATGAATAAATGAGTAAATCCTTACATTCACTAGAGTCACTGAAATTACAAAAACAAATCCGAATGATTAATCCAACTAATCCAAAGATGTGGGGAAAATCCTGGGTAATCGAGGATGCCAGGAGTGCTCCGTTCCCGGCCTTTTCCCGCCTCCACAATGGCGATTTCACAGAAAAAAGATCATGGAATTGCGGGAAAAATCATGCTATCACCCTAACATATATCATTTACCCTCCGGTAATTTAACATAACTATGGAAAATCACCATTTTTCATGGGAAAATCCACTATAAATGGCAATTTTCAATAGCTATGTTAATTTACCAGATGGTATTCTCATTTATCATGGTACCAGAACAGATGAACAGCTCTAGTAGATGATTTTCTAGGTTATTTTTGGCAGCGCTCGGGGTCTCGGGCTGTTGAATGTTCCTCCGGATACTTGGCAACTCAGCTGCCTTCTCAACATCAATGTATTACCCCATGAGACAGATTGGCACAATATATAATTACAGATAGAATGCAATAAACATAAAATAGAGTATTCAGAATTATTTACGATATTTTACAATATTATGAATCAATATTGTAATAATATATATAAATGAATATTTAGATTTACAGGACACCTCCCCACACTGTCGACGAGGATGCGATGTTTCCATTGCTTCCCCCAGAGCCGCGTTTCGCCTGGGATCCTGTGGAGACTCGGACGGCAGACGACGCCATCGAGGATCTCTTGTTGGTGTTGGCCCGCGCCGGACTGACGCCCTTGGCGGTTCATTGCACCTGGGACGCCGACGGGACCTGGGACGGGATGATTCTTTTTTGGGAGGATTACTGTATCATGGGGATCATGGGGATTGGGGGACTGTGATGAGTGAATGATGGTTTTTTCCGGTGTTTTTTGTGGAGAGTTTTTTGAGTTTTGCGGGGCCAATCGGCCAATCTAGTTCGCCAACTTTGGGGGGAACATCACAACATATCGCAACCATCGGCGGAGCATGGCTTTGTATCTCGTTTTGCAGCGAATATACTCACTCTGCATCTACTGAAATCATTCAGCCAAATATGTGATACACAAAAACCATGGCTGAATGACTTCACGTAGTGATTCTTGCAGTAATTAGTAATAGTTTAGTTTATTAAGTTGGTTGCAGTACCCTAAAAGAATCAGTCTATACTCAATATATTGTTTGGGCATGGTTTTGGGGAGCCATTTGAATCCCTGGAGGATTTTATCTAGCTGTGGATGACCCAACAGCCCAATATCGAAGCTACCCGGACTTCAAAGATGGCAACAAAACATAGCAAAACATCTTATCTTGATCTATATTGTGCGTTGTTATGTTTGTAGCATTTTTGTCTATAAGATCTAAACGTCTATTTCTGTATATAGCTAGATATGGCCACATCCCCGGCTGCATGACTTGAATGATTTTCCTGGCGACAGAAACCTCTATGTGTTCCTGGGATGTTCCATTGCCACTTTTGATGACTTATCTCACACGTATTTCACACGGTTAAGAACATGTTTTTTTGTAATACACATTAATATATATATATATTATACTCTTAGATCTGTGAACATAAACCAACTGACAGCCCGGGGAAGACCGGAGGCCGGCCACATTGCATGATTGCTAGAGAGTTTCTAGAAGGACTACATCCTGGTGCAGATGTCAGATCTAAAATGGCCACGTTGGAATATCCCCCCACTTTTGGACAAATCCAAATACTGCATCATTGTTGGTTTGACATAATATGCATACATATGTATATATATATATATACATACACATATTTATATATATATATACACAATTGTGTGAATTATGTGTATATATATATATGATACCGTCTCTCGCCTGTATCATATATACATAGCTCATTCTATTTCAATGATGTCCTCGCTATATCACGATTGTTGCTGCTTTTTGAACCTATACAGAAATGTACAGTTGTTTCTACGGCGTTGCATGGCTGGCAACCACCAGGTGTGCAGACCTTCGAGGGTCCGTTTCGTTTATCTCAAGCTTTGCGCTTGGTTTTCGGGCTTGCGGTGTCTGTCCGAGAGGACTGGCGTATGACTCAGGGTTTTGCGACCAGGTGAAGGCGAAGTTGGTAAACATAACATCCAAGAACTATGGGTTTATGATGGTTTTTGGTGCAATTATAGCCCTTAACAGTTATAATGAACTGGTTTATAATGATATACATATAGTTACATATACATATATATGTATGTATATATATATATATATAAATATTATAACCTTAGTTCTAGGAGTTATTTTATCCCATTTAAAACTGTTAAGGGCCATAACTGTAGATCACTATATTGATATATGGGTTTTGTTACTGGGACTTTTAAAACTAACAAACATCACTTTGGGGGGCCAACAAAAACGAACGTAGCTATTTTGAACTACAGGGTATAGTGGTGATCCATTGAATCATGTATAGTTGACACCAGAATGGCTAATAGCCTTTCCCTGTTGCGTTGCTTGAGAAGATGCGTTTGGACAGTTCTCTTCTCATCATCAACATGGATATCCTCATGTTTGCAGCTTCAGCCTCCATATTGTTCCAAAATCTCCTAGCTCCAGTATGATGGAACGCTTTAAAACTGGCTACCAATGCAGGACATTACATATTCCTTTTTCTGGTGGTTTTGAAATATCACCTAAAATGTTGGTCAAATAGTGTTTGCTCTTTGAAACAGGTGATGTTCATTTGTAGTGGACATCGATAGACCATGTTCAATCCGTCAAGATTTGACGATGATCCAACTTCAGTAAATAAATTATATAACTATAATTAACTATACGCATCCCTAGATCCCATTGGAACTCCCTGTTTTGGAGGATATGAGCCAGCACATCGAGGGTCAATCATCCACAATATAGGTCACGTCCATTCCAAGTATGAATGTTTGCATACATGTACGTATGTATTATTCACACATTCATACATTCATGAATTCACACATAAATACATAAATACATATTTGATCTACATGTGTGTGTATAATTGTGTACACATGTACAGTTTTTTTCATAAATAGTACATATACATATATACCATATATAAATAGACATATATATATATATGTATATATGTATATACATGTAGAGTATATAATCTATGTAAAGCCTACATCAAGTCCACACCAGGAGCAATGGAAGCCTGGTGCTTCAAAGTGGCTCCCCTCGTCGATTGCGCGCCGCTCCCGACAGTCGCTTCCAGGGCTTCCACGCGGGCGCCTTGGTGAAAATCACCGATGCCGACCACATAGAAATAGTTGATTTACCCATTAAAAAGGTTGATGTTCCATAATTAGTTATGTTAGTTTATTAGAGGGTATGGCTATGGGATGGAATATCTCCGAAATCACTGGTTGGTTATCATCAGAATAGCATTTTTTGGTGACAAAAATGATGTTGATATACAGTTATGGAATAGTTATGAGATGAAATATCTCCGAAATCACTAGTTGGTTCTCATGAAATAAGCCAGTTATAACTGTTAGTTGGGCCATAGCTGTACTTGGGAGCAACCATGAAGTTAAACCATGACATTTAATGGGCTTCGATGTTTTGATAAGCCTTTTGATGACATTTTTATGATATTTAATGGGACTCAAAGGCCATGCGATGATAACCCATACCCAAAGACACTTATATCCCAGTTCCTAATCAGTTGACTAGTTTCATGGCCCGTCTGAGTATTGGGATGAACAGGCTGGGGTTTCACATTTCACACATGAGGATTGAACCATCAACTACCCTCTGATAATTTAACGGTTTGCTATTGAACATGGCCAATTTATAGTTGATTTACCTAATAAAGATGCTGATTTTCCATATTTATGTTAGTTTACCAGAGGGTATGTGGGTTCGTTTGATAGTGTGCCCCGATTTATCAATTGGATTATCAAAAAAGTGTCCCCGAAAAAGTAGAAGCCGCACGAGGCGGGTGGCGGAAGTTTCCAGCAATGTTATACTATAGGATTGAAAGACAAGTTTGCCTAGAGGAGTTGCAGCGAAGCCTCACATCTTCTCAACTCTGCTCTGTGAATTCGTCCTCATCTTGGCTCACCCCTTTTCAACTGTGGCCCCCACTTCTCAGCTCTTGAGAATTCTTCTCACAACTTCTCAACTGTTCTCATGTGTTTCCATCTCTTCCAACCTCAGCTCACCTCTTTTCACCTCGTCCTAACTCTTCTCAACTCTTCTCAACGAATCTCACCGCTGCCCACCTCTTCTCAAATCTTCTCAACTTGTCTTAGCTCTTTTCACCTCTTGCCACCTCTTCTCAACTCTTCCCACGTCTTCTCCTGTCTGCTCAACTCATCTCACCTCTTCTCAGATTATGTCAACTATTCTCACCTCTTGTCAACTCTTCTCACCTCTTCCCACATAGAGA
>Ga0126342_10022141_pt1 | contig 10534 bp, 9 predicted proteins | sample Cyp1metagenome_FD_92528 | JGI IMG/M metagenome (GOLD analysis project Ga0126342, IMG submission 92528) | Coral microbial communities from Lord Howe Island, Old Settlement Bay, Australia - Cyphastrea 1 metagenome | ecosystem: Host-associated > Invertebrates > Cnidaria > Coral ...
ATGATCAAGGATGATCAAAGAATTGTTGTGGGAAATTGGTTCTGCCAATGCTTCTCTATAAAATTGAAGAACATGACATACATCCAAAGAGAACGTATCCCACTGTAGAATCGCAGTCCCTAAAACTCCCTGCTGACTAGTCCTCAGTGCTGTATTCAACATGAAATCTCTATAGAATCAGAGGCCCCAAGGTCCTCTATAAAATTGAAAGCGTTGACACTGGGTAGGTACCCCTTACTAAGTCAGGGGGTTAAAATGCACCATTTTCCAGGACCTAACGTTCCCGATTCTGCAGAGGAAATTCCAAGGGGGATGCTGAAATATACTTGATCTTAAATATTCAGAAATGTATGCATTGCAGGGGGTACCAATGACTACCTTAGCCAGATCTATTCCCTCCATTGTCCAAAAATGATGTGCTTTTCGGCTACCCAACCCCCTTAAAATACATTTTTCAAAGAAGGGTATTCCCAGAAAAAAAATAAACATTCCCGGGGATCCTGGAAAAACCAAACCCGTAAAATGTATTAAACCACCCCCCCAAAATAAAAGATCCTGGGGGGGGGTGGGATATCCCGACCCATGGATCCTACATTTAACGTACACCCACCGGTCAAATAATGTATTTAGGGGGGGCCCTGGGGAATCAAATTCTTGGAGAACGGTAAATGTATTTTTTTACCCCAACCTCTCCCCCCCCTAAAATACATTTTTAGGGGTGGGTGATTCTAGCTATATCTTGCTGTATATATGTTACTGTTGTTGGATGCTTTTGGGTGTTTTCCAATGATCGTCCTATTGTTGGCTTCCTTCCACTCCTTCAAAGCGCATTCCTTGGACTTTCCCTGAGAACTCGCTTGTGAGCGTGAAAATGTCAGGAACAGAACGTGAACCAGAACAATGCATGATGTGAAATGATGTGAACATATTCTCTGTCCGAACGAATGCGTGCAGTATCTGTTGGGTGCCAAAGAGTGAGTGCTGATAGCGCTGACGTCCTCAAAGAAATATAAAGGATTAATAGAATGAAACTAAAGTAAACAAAATCAAACAGAGAAAGGAACTTCTTGGGACCATGAAGAGAATCTAGGGGTGTCACAAACCTTGGAGCAGGAATCGAAGGCATGCAAGTAATTATCCATAATTATCCAGCATATATTTTCTGCATATTCCGCACAGACTTGAGGTGGCCACGCGGAGGGTAGCTGGCCCCAGTAGCATCGTCCACACGCCATCATCGTAGGCCTCGTGGCGCAAATGGCCGTGCAAAAGCACTGTGATCTGTCGACAAGAGAGCAAGTGGTCACAACAAGTCACCAGGAGGCATTGCTTTTAGCATCTTTAGCATTCTTTAGCTACGTGTTCTCTTGGGTGCACCGGCGCGTTCTGAACATCATGGTTATATATAATGATATATAATGATAATTTTAATGTTATATATATATATATATTATATATGCATATTTTTGCATAATATAATAGAATATTAAAGAAATGTTTTTAATATTAAAAAATAATAAGATTTTAATATTATATAATAGAATAGAGAATTATATTATATAATATAACAGAATATTATGTAATATTAATTGTATGGTATTAATTGGTCTTATATAATATATTCATGTTGAAAATTACAACTGCGTAAAAGATACTCTGAAGGCCAAACCGACTCTACAGCGTTCTCTAGCCATGTCTAGCCAACATGGAACACCCCAATGTCGAACCAGGATTTGCATACTTCTCCGAATGTCTTTCGTGCATTTTCTTGCCAGTTTATTGGCACTGAAAAACCTCCCGATGATGAAAACAAGGATTGGTTTGCTACTCCACCTGCGAGCAAGACTTGCGCAGGATCTTCAAACTGTCAAATCTCTCTCGGCTAGGAGAAATCAATCGTATCCAAATCACTGGCCTGGGAGAAAAGTTGCCCTGGGCTGGCTGACAAATCCCCTGTATGACCATAAACGTCCTGCAGAGAGGCAAGCAAGCGGTGGACTACTTCGGTACGACGTAGGACTGTATGAGCGGCGGACCAAATAATTTGTCCCCCGCAATAGCCACGAGCAAAACTGGGTCGTCCCCTATCCATTGTGAAGATTTTCGCTCTTTGATAATACCCGGTAGCAAGTGCTGTCAGCAGTACTAGTAGTAATAGTAGCATCTAGTAGCACTAGTATAGTACTATAATACTATAGTAGTACTATAAACACTAGTAGTACTAGTAGTAGTCATCGTGGTCGTGGTCGTGGTCGTGGTCGTCTTCGTCGTCATGTTGGTTGTGGGGTAGCACAAGAAGAAGTAGCAGTAGTAGCAGTCAGTAAGACTTATATGTGGGGCACGGTCTCGGCAAGTGAGAAAAACTGCAAAGTTGGGTATCGGTTAGTATCGGTTGGGGTATGGGTGAGAATGGTTTATGAATTGCTGCAAACAATATCAAACAATATATGCCTGGTGCTCTCCAAGACGAAAGCTAGCTGAGGTATCTGATTGCAGCCTTGTTTGCAGGCGTTGCGGTATAAATAAACAACCTGATGCAGATTATGGTGGGAACTTGTTGGAATCAAGGGGTACCGGTGCTGAGTCAGCCCCTATCGGTTGTGAAGCTTTCATGAAGGCAAGCAAAGTTCAAGGCAGCTCTCTACTACTTTCAAACGCTGATCATTTTGTTGGATACTCATATGTGTATGGCCCGCAAAACAGGTCTGGATAGTTTCGCGATGATCCGGACGTTTGGAACAAGTGAGTTTCGTGACGTTTCGTGTAAGAGGTTTGATCGGGACCTATTGAAAAGGTATGTGTAAAGTGGCCTGAGACAGACCTGATATCAATGGGAATTTCAGGATCCTAAAATGGAGGTACTGTACCATATACTGTAAGGCCATATTTTGTGGGGATATTCCCTTACATAGGCCTTACGCAGGCCTTATATATGGTAGGTACCTCCAATTTAGGTTCCTGAAATGGCCATTGATGATACAGTGTTACAGGTACATCTCGTCATTTTTGATCATTTTTGGGTATGGAAAAAGGGTATGGAAAAGATATGGAAAAGATATGGATCAGAATCATATCCCTTACAAATGTCTGGATCATGGGTATGAAGGCCGTGTTGGTCCAGGGTATGGGCCGGGGCCTTACAGTTTCAGCCGTGGCCATATAGGGATGGTCAGAGACAAAAAGGTACAAACTATTCCAACCCTGGAAACCACCGGAAACCAAACAAATTAAAGTACACAATGCACATGACGCTACGGGCCTAGCACGGCCTAGCTGCTGTTTCCCACTGTGGAAGTTGAGAGCCCCTTTCGATCAAGTTGCACCCAGGTGGTCCTGAATTCGTTGAGAAGCGCTCAACCTCGGTTCTTTGACACAGCTCTGCCACACAACTTTGCTTGGCTTTGTGGGGAAGCAACTAGTATAGTATATGTATAGTATATAATGGATTATAATGGGAGAATTAGAATAGAATTAGATTAATCATGATCAATCTTTATCGGATCATTGCAGTCGGGTTTTCTTTGCCGCCCAGTGAGGTCGCACGAGCCCAAACCACAGGCAAGCAAAATCGGGCTGCTTTTTGAGTACCTCACAAACTTGTCAATGCAGGCCCTGAAGACCTGACATGGATTCAGCCGGTTGTTTAAAAAGAAATAGGGCAGGAAAAGAGAAAAAAAAACGGACAATTCGCAGCAAACAAATGACCGCAATTGACTACAAACTCAGTGCCTTCCGTCAACCACTCCCATTCGGACATCCTGCAGCACTTTTGACACAAGGAGCTCAGCTGCACTTTACTTGCAAGCTTGTCCAGTTGGGGTGAGGGAAGTGCCACATTCGACATCACCCGGTCAATCATCTTACAGCAAGGCAATGCCATCCCTTAAAGCCTCAGCAGCATGTAGGACATTCACAGCCATTGTCACGGACCTGTCACGAATGCTGTGGCTTCGCCCAGTTTGTGGACAATTGCATTCGGCCATATGGCACACTGAACCTGTTCATCTCATTTCAACAATATGCAAACACTATCAAACAATTTTACAGCATTATGACTTGAATTGTCGGGTTGCTCTAGGGCTGAGAAACAGAGGATGGATGAGTAACTAAGCTTTAGCTCAAGCAGTTCTGAGCTTAAAAAGGATAGAATCGACACAGAACAGCGGCCTAAACCAAGCGAAATCAAATAAATCAATGAAACAATAATTTTCTTTTTTCGAGAAGAGTAAACCCTCCCAAATGTCTGGCGGACAAGCACGCAAATTCCAGCTCATTCAAGTAGTGGTCTAACCTCAAGGTGCTGTTGATGCAAATTCAAACACGTTACATCACGTTACTGTATATAGGGTTCCACGGGGTGTAGTTAAGATATGTTAAGATACTTCAAGAGATTCGTTGATTGGTACGGCATATGATCTTTTCATCCTCTACAAAATAAGTGCAAGGCAGAACAAGGTGATCTTGAATGGAGACATGACGAGACATGTATGCGGTTCCAAGACATCTTGACTATTGCGGGACCATGGATGGGATGGACAAAAGTTATATACAACGCATCGGACAAATGCTTTACCAAGCCTTAGTCAATCTTAGTCAATAAGTCCTTAATTTCCGATTCCTACTGACAAACTGCAGCCTGAGACCCCCTGCAGTTCTGAATCGAAATTGGCTACCTTAGCTGACAGGATTGCCCACAGCTGCTGGAGCTGCTTGCATTAAAAGCATCTAAGCACCAAAAGATAGTGGCAAAATATCGCGCTCGGAATGATGGGGTGCTCATGCGCTCTCCTTGTATATCCACATATATCCACTATCTTCAGCTATCCGAGCAGCTATCCATCGTGCAATATGATGCAGCTACTTTTGGCAAAGAAAACTGCTCACACGCGCACACCGGATCGGCTAGAAAGACTCAACTCTCTGAACACGTTTCATAGCACCGACGTTATCCAAGCTTCATGGAAAGCTTCTTTTCTCTTCTGCTGCACTGGTCTTTGCACCAGTCTTCCAGCTGGTGATGCTCCAAAGCTGTAGCCTTTTGCACTATCGAATGTTTTGCTTCTTGGTCATGCTTGGTCATGTTTGGTCCGCTTACCCATCTGGACTCATTCTCACTCTCGTATCAACACAAACATCCATTCCTCCGTGACGGTCTTCCAGATCTTCCAGTCAAAAAATATGAGAAATTAAAACGCTCACATCTATCTTGTTGCCAACCTGGTTCCAGTTCATGTTGGAGTGATTCCTGCCGCTGTCTTCAGGCTCCATTTAGGTTGCTTGGGTCTCGATGACTTGCTGAAACAGCCGAACAGAAGGAGAGTTGTCTTTGAAATTAAGGATTAAGGATAACCATGGATAACCTATACAAATCTATACACGTAGGGATTAGATGTTGTTGGCATGTTTCCCCGAAGCACTTTTAGCGCTTCGAAGACTCAAGGCCAAGCTTAGCCTCATTCTCCGGGACAGCCGGTTCGAAGGATGATCCTTAGATCGAATCAAACAGTGGGAGTGCACGTCACCCGTGACATGGCAAGGGGATCAAGGATCAAAATGAACAAAATCAATCAACATATATCAAAATCATATTATATATTTTTCTTGTTGGTTAGAGCCAGGATGAGAATGGCACTTCTGCCTACACATAGAGCCATGATCCCAATGGTCAGCGAAATAAAGCCAAAGTCTCCCCAACCTCTTCTGCTTCTCATAGATTTCCTGTCCATGGAGAGGACATGGAGGAAAGCAATTACTAATTACCCTCAACGTCTGAGATTTCTCGAATGGTGATATACTGTTGCCGCCTTGTAATCCCTGTCATAGTACACAGGAGGATCGTCTCCTCAGCCATGGGCAAGCCAATGCGATAGCCAATGCGATAGCCAATGCGCCAGGATCAGTGAAACATTGTTGTTTGCACCCCGTACACTCATTTTCAGCTATATGTGGGGTACTACCAAGTGCTACCAGGTTCTTACATCTGTCTGTTCTGGATTTTTTGCACCATATTCGTGCCGGCCTTCTCGTGCCCACAATCGTGGGCTCACCTATATATTCATATGTTTCGCATTCATGGCTTTCAGTGAGTTTGAAATTGCTGAGGCGGTTCAACAAACGGTACATATAGCAGAACGACATATGAGGCAATCACAATCACATGCTAATGCAACAAATATATCTAATTCACTGTATCATAGGAATCATAGTAATAGGTATTGTTTCAGTATTCAATGGTATTCGTAGGTCATATGGCCAAGGAACGAAATTGGTTGCTTGTCTCGGCTGGCCTGGCCGACGCCACAAACACAACGCTCGCTGCTTCAATCTGCTTCAAACCTGCTTGCTAAACTCAAAATTGGGCCCTTGGGCTTGTTTTGAAATGACAATAACATGGAACAACATAGACTTGGATGGAAGCCAATTGGAGCGTTGCTGCAAGGCCATTCCTCCCTAGTCTTATGGGGTTAAACATGAATAAACATATTTAGTGAGAATGCAGCACTTCAGCCAGAGTGTGAGATGTATTAGCTTCCCTGCCCTAAGTCAATAAAAAGCACGTCCGACTGCTCCACATCAAAAATGCATGCTGAAACGGCATGGCATAACGTTTCAAGCTTGGACCCCAAATCACCAGCTTTGCAGCCTCCAGGGAAATTTTCTGGAGTCGTACCTGATGAGATGCGACTGCTCTAGAAGTACATAAGCAAACAAACTGGAAACCAGTGAAATCCTCACTTTTGCTTCTTTACATTGGCCTGGCGATGGAAATGCTCCCTCTGAGAGGTAAACTATATACAATTATATATGATAGACAAAATCGACATTCAACAATACATGACTTGAATTTAGTTTCTTTACATCATATATCTACACAATAAAAAAAGCTGCACCTATCGGAGCCACGGAACATCACTGAACTACCAGCAAGTATCGGTGCCTGTAATTACTGCACACTCTCACACACACACACTCCAATCAACTCATTAATGTTGGACGAATGATCTATATATTATTTTTTCAATATAATCATTCATGACCGTTCACTTCTCTATAAATCAATATAAATCATATATTTTACTCATATTCCAGCTAAATTCCTACGTGCTTAGATTTATGCCACAAGCGAAGACATGCACCAACAATGTCTTTTGGTCTCTGCCAGGTCACACATAAACTGTGTCTGTGCCGAAGGTGTCAGGTTCATTGCCCTCTCCTGCCAAATTTTTCGGCGTGAAAGTGATTCAAAGCTCGAGGGATGCCTTCATCCAACGGCACCGACTGGGCAATCAATCTCCGACCACTGTTTTGTACCTGCACTATTCATCATTATCTCGCACATGGCTGAAGCTTGCTGCAAAAGAAGTGCATGCGATTCGTTGAGGCAATGTCTCAATGGCCAATTTGCGAAAACTGGAAGTGATTGACCAAGATTGACCGAGATATGGGCCCAAATTCAACTTACATTTTGCATCATTTTGCCATATTTTGCCGAAGGCTCCTTTGACCAGCTTCACTTTACCTTGGCGAAACATGGAGAGGATGCGCCGCGTTGGGTGTAAAGCTGGGTAACCCAGTACTTGCGTACAAACTCTGGCACTCTGGGTCCAGCCCTGAGTGCTGGTTAAGGGAGGTCGAACCAAACCATTATATAAACTGCCAATAGCTACCTGCGCTTTGCCAAGCGGCCATCACAAGCTTCTGAGATCAGTGGGTAGTACTCGGAGTTCATGCCACCTGCAGGGACAAACAACTCAACCTGTTTGGAGAGTGCCTGAATGTTGGCGCCTACAGTTCCTTCAGAAAGTCACAAGTGAGTAGGAAAAGAAAGAACCATACTACTACAGTATCTATTATACAGACTTAGACCAGGATAAAATACGCAGCAAGCCAGGAGCGGAATCAAACATAAATAGAAAGACAGAAAGCCCATTCGGGGTGGAAAAATGCAAACACAAAGAAATCGCACAAAGTCCCATAGCCATACACACGCTAAACTACTATAGAAGTGACTTGTTGTTAAACGTAGATTGCAGGCCAACTGTCTAGAAAAAACATCGCTCAACAACGTAGAAACAAAAGCATGTATAATCGTGTATATACCCCGGTTGACTTTCCGTGGCTTTCTATATATCATTCCATATCATTCCATATCATGCCATATCATTCCTCAATTCTTTTAATATGTTCTTTAAGGATCTTTAAGGATGATTTCACAGGATCAGTGATGATCAGTGTAGTTCTTGGCTCCCCGTGTCTTCTTGTTCTCTTCTCCACACGTTCCTTTTCGCAGCAGGTGTGCCTCGAATACCTATGACTGCACCTCAATTCAGAGCTCAGCGGCCACTTGCTATGTGGAGCTACGTGGAGTTTATCCTCGAACAAATCTCGTGAATGGCAGTGCAGTCAAATGTATGAAATTATGAAATGATATGAAATGATATGAAATGATATGAAATGATATGAAATGATATGAAATTAGCATTGTCAAGTCCAAAAGAGCAGGATTGAAGTAAAATGAGCAAATCACATGAAAAAGGACCAGTGAATCACATGAAGGCCAATGTGAATCTGATCATATTGTGCAAGCGAGCGGGGCTTTTACTTCACTTGCCATCAAAAATCATCAAAGTAAAAAAACAGACTGTTAAACCTCAACATATCACCCGCTTGGTCAAATACTTATCCCATGAATCTTATGGAAAGAGTTCCCAGGTCCCCACTTTGAAGTCCTTGTGCGGTGCGCTGTATGACATTGTATGACTGTATGATGTCATATGCCCTGCTTAGCAACATATCCCCACATCGGTGACATGTTTTAAATTGGCAGCAAAGGCACGAAATTGAGGTCCTTGTTGAGCCTGTATCCTTGGAAATCACGTCGCAATTTTTGAAAACGGAAGTCACAGGTTCAACCTTTTTTTCGTAGTTCAACTGTTCAACCCGTAGATTGAAAAAGAGCGTTCAGTCCGGCTGCCAAAGAGTTACCATCTTCTGCCCTCTTGGAAACCCAGGCTAATTGTATCAGTGCGGACTTGAGTGAGAAGGCACCGTGCAAAGCTGGCATCATTTGCAACCTTCTGTAATCTTCTGTAGCCAAGTTGCCTTTCCTTGAGTTGTTCCAGAAAGGTTTTGGTAAAGTCTGAAATTTTGCCCGTGGGCAACGTGACTCCTTGGCTGCCGGATGCGTTGTTTGGTTCCCCTCTGGATTCCATCGGATTCCCTTGTGGCACCATCGGCCTTCTGTCTTGAATCATGTTAATCTCAAGAAACATCTTGAGGGTCAATGGTCAACTTGCACCATCCTGTCGGTATTAGGCCTCAAGCAAGCGAGATGGACTTGCAACGTTACCATCTTACAGCGATCAGTTTCCCAATTTGCACTCCCATAAGGCAAGTGTCGCACCGCTTGGGCATGTCCAAGGGAAACATGGTCTGGTGCGCCTAAAAGACCCTTGTAGCATAATCCTCAACTACGCAAGATGAACGATGAAGGGTCACTCGGTCACTCCGATCAACTCAAAACCAAGGATGACATTTTGATGCTGAAGTCTTTCCTCGCATTCCCTTCATAGCTTTGGCAACTGCACTGAAACCTTAATCTTTATTTGCAAACATCAAGATCTTTCCTGTTTGAAACAAGGAAATGTTGTGACAGTAGTTTCTGAAGACAAAATGGCAAATATAATGCAGGTATACTGTTCATAACTTGTCATCATAACTGACAACAATTGGACAAGCATCTCGGCTTACACCTCAACAATAACCGACAACTGATGAACACAGTGTGACACCTTGCGCCCTGTCGGTTGCAACATGTTGGGTAGACGGGGGGGGGTTTGCCCGAATCTCAGGGCCTTCTTCAAGATGATCATGATGCACTGCAATGTGTCAAGATGACTGAAGGACGTGGAATCTGTCAAAAATGTCTATGTCGCTATAGCGGGAAGCGAATTTTCATGTCTTGCAATGAATCTGAGATCACTGCATCAATCATCTATCAATGTATATCATACTCCAAATCTCTGTCATCTCAACATGTGTTTTTTAACAAAAAGACATGCTGAAATGAACCCTTACAGGGGATCGCGCGGTTCTGATTTTCTCTGTTCAGGCCGATTCAGTGAGCCAAGTTGTATCCACGTATGCTTTGCTGGGATGAATTTTGCCTTTGACAAAGAGAAGATAACCTCAACTTAGCAGTAGATTCCACAGAAGTGCAAGAGAAGATAACTTCAACGTAGCAATAGATTCCACAGAAGTGCAAGAGAAGATAACCTCAACTTAGCAGTAGATTCCACAGAAGTGCAAGAGAAGACAACTTCAACGTAGCAGTAGATTCAACCGAAGTGCAGCAAGAGAAGATAACTTCAACGTAGCAGTAGATTCCACAGAAGTGCAAGAGAAGATAACTTCAACGTAGCAGTAGATTCCACAGAAGCGCAAGAGAAGATAACTTCAACGTAGCAGTAGATTCCACAGAAGTGCAAGAGAAGATAACTTCAACGTAGCAGTAGATTCCACAGAAGCGCAAGAG
>Ga0126342_10022142_pt1 | contig 10534 bp, 10 predicted proteins | sample Cyp1metagenome_FD_92528 | JGI IMG/M metagenome (GOLD analysis project Ga0126342, IMG submission 92528) | Coral microbial communities from Lord Howe Island, Old Settlement Bay, Australia - Cyphastrea 1 metagenome | ecosystem: Host-associated > Invertebrates > Cnidaria > Coral ...
ATAGATGAATTTCCCATTAAAAATGGTGCTTTCCATAGCTATGTTAGTTTACCAGAGGGTAAATTGCCCAGAAATGATTGAGCAGTGTCCAAAGCCGCTGTCATTCTTTCATGTTCGTTGATGGGGGTTTCGCATAATTTAGGACAGTTTCATGATCCCGAATCCCCTAGTAATCCAAGAAAAAACATCATCTATCAATTCTATCCGCATGAAAGCCCCAAATCAATGATGCTTGAAATTCCATTTAGAACATTAGTTCATGACTAACTATGTAGAGGTCTCTTTGGCGTCCCACCCCGCAGCGAAAGAAACCAACTAGCCTCTGGCACTCAAATCAGAGGCTAGATAGAAACTCACTTTTTTTGAAGACATATGGAACACATAATCGGATTTTCCATAGATTTCCCCATTTTCTTCCATGATTTTCTCTTCAGCAACAAAAAAACGTTGATTTCCCAGCCGTGGGAAGATGATGTTCCAGCGGCCCAACCTTCAAGTGCTCCAAGTAGTCTCGGTTTCCGATCTTGAACTTTGAAGACCTGGGAGTTTTTTTGGGTATTTCGCTGGAGAACGGGGCTAATTATATCACCAGCAGACTCTTTGATGAGCGGATGATTCATTTGTGAGTGGATAGAGATAGTCAGCCAAACATGTCATATACATTCATATACGATATATAATGATATATACTATGAACATCTGTTTGGGTCACTGCAATCTCTGACTGAAAGAGGTATGCTGCGTGATGAATTTCAAGTTATGATGCTTTGATCTTCTCGCAAAACACTTATGTCCTGAATCGAGATTCCAACTTGGGCATGCATCGCAGTTAGTGAGTGGATAACAACCATCATATAACCCAATTATCTATAGGTCGGACATACCCCAGTTTTTCATAGGTTATTAACTAATTACTTACTAATTGGCATGCACGCCCAAGAAGTCATACCACTGAATGAATCGTCGGCACTGTGCACCAGTCATTAGTCTTCTCATGACGAAAAAAACGAAAAACACCTCTCTCCCAGAATCCAAGAATCCAGGAGAACATAGGGAACTGCCAGGTTACCCTAGAAATCCCTTCCCCCGAAGAAAATACACACAAATTTTACCAGAGATTGGTGGTAATTCGACCATGCTCAATGTTGGCTTAAACCACAGTATTAGTAGTTCATATAGTAATTATAGTTAAAATAGTCAATATGGTATAGTTAATATAGTTAATATAGGCAGTTAATATAGCTCAATATAGCTCATATAGTTAATATAGTCAATATATGTTAATCTATGCTAATACATGTTAATATAAATGTTAATATCTGTCAATATCTGTTAATATAGCTAATAGTAATATAGTTGTCAATATATTTATATCATCAATATATGTAAATCCATGTTGATACAGTACATGTTGATATAGTCAACACACACACATACTAATATCACCATCTATCTGCTGGTTGCATTATGTACAGTACGGCATAAACATTCCATCCCATCCCATCGCCCACCTGGCATCGCAAATGGGATCGTACTCAGAGGGAACCTCAAAAGCTGCAGGATAATCCACCACAGTGGTCATCATGATGATGTACCTGCGCGGATCTCGCATGGCTGGATACCATCAATGACGCGGATACCCCAATAGCTGGATTCGGGTTATTTCATGGAAAATACAATCTATATATAAATGGATGATTTTTATGGGGCCCTATTTCAGGAAACCTCCACATTGGGCTTGTTTTGACCGTAAGACTCCATCAGGATGAGGTTTGTATGTGGTTCCCCCTTCGCCATCGACTCAGCAAAAGTTCCGAAGACTCCTGGGTAGGATACCCCGACACTTTTGGGCCCTTTGAATGGGGAACATGCTCATCAACCATGGGATTTTGATAGATTTTGCCATATGGATTATCATGATAATAATGAATAAATATGAATAATAGTATCCATAATAAAATCCCTAAATTCCTCAGTTTTTTTAGACACATATGGTTTTTAATTATATGTTTTTATTCACCAGGGTCACCAGGCATCCGCCCATCGAGTTTCTCTCCGCCTATCTGGATGAACCGAAGGCAGCGCAAAATGGATTGCAACGGCCAGCCCCAATGCCACGATAGTAGTTAAAATCACCTGGCAGTGTGTCAAAACCTTGTACCCCTGGTGAACATCAAAATAGCTGGCAAATGGATGTTCATCCCCCTAAAAATGGTATTAATAGGTATTGATCCATACCCACCTGATTTATCCTGATTTTGCGCGAAGTTTTTTTTCGGAAGCTGGAGTTGTGTATGGACATGTAGGGTTCCACCACGCCTTTTGGACTTGATTTCTGATATTACTATTATATATATATATATATTACTGTAATATTACCCATAGGATCCATGTATGGTATATATGCTAACATTTGGGGTATATTGATGGTAAATGTTACCATATATAGTATACATGGATCCTATGGGTTATGCAAATAGATGTAAATATAATATTATAAATTTACACTGGAATGCTGTTGCTTGGAGTCACTCCCTTGCAACTGAAAGACACAGCTAGTTGGCAGCACCAACAAATTTCTCCATGCTGTCAACTTGCCCGCCATTGCAAGCACACAGTGGAGCCAAGTCGCCTTCCAGGATGATAACAAACAGTTCCTGAGCATGTATTGAACTTCTGGAATGCTGACATCACCTGGGCTCATTTGAAAAGGAAGATGGAACATGTTTGAAGATTTGTCGTCAGGGCCGCTCAACACACGGTGCCACTGGCGAGAGGGAAGCAGGGTGCACAGGGAAAACTGTGAATTGGCCAATCATTCCATTTCAACATACCTTCGTTTTTTTTTCAGCCATATGGCAATGGGTCTGAAACGGGATTTGGATGACTCCGTAAAGTTGACATGTTTTGTCAAGAAATGATCCGTTATTCTCCACGGTCCTGGGGTCCTCCACTCTGCCGGCCTGCCCTTTTTCCCTGGTGACACAGACATGAATAGACCAGAAGCGCAGCCATCTGGGCTTCATTTTGACTTTGCAACTTGACCCAGCCAGAAATATCATATGTCCCCTCAACATCAAGCCCCGTGTCCCATTTGACCGTGCTGCTCGAGTGGTGGCTCCCCTTTGAGGATGCACGGCCCTCATGCACAGCATACGTCAGAAGCGCAGTCTGGCGACGAGACCACGGCTGGTGAGCACCGGGGGGATATAGAAGTTGTAGGTGAAGCATGGTGAAGTAATATGTAGGTGCTAGATCTAACATAGAAACTCATGTCTTGGTCTTAGATAAGTATACTAGTATATAATGAAAACTCATGAACATATGATTAAAATATGTGTATAAACAATTAGTAAGTTGGAGGTGCAAACGTTGAAAGTCTAAGAAAGTTTGACACCTCGATGCATTTTGAAACTCAGGCAGAAGATGGTTCAAATCATACCATGCAAGCTATGCATAAGCACATACACTAAAGGAATTCCCCAAAGAGTTATGCATGCGCCTGTTGGTCAAGTTCCTCTCAACTCGCTGCTCTACTAGAGTCGTCAATATCAAGGAAGGGCTGATATCCCTATGGATTTTTGGTGTTTAGACATGTTGATCCCTAAACACCCCGGATCCACTGGAGCCAGCCGCCATCCTTCACAGAGCTGTCTGTCCATTAAGCGTGGCAGGAAGACAGACTGCACTGACTGGCTAGTCCTGATTGGTGGTTTCAAGCAAGTTAGCGTCACATTTGAGGACACAAATATGTAGGTATTCAAGGTCATGGGGGCACCCCAGATCATCCACAAGTCATTAAACCAGTACTTAGTATTGAAAACCATGATTTTGGGGTACTCCCATTTTAGGAAACCTCCAGATACCTTTTGACTCTTTGGCAAGACACTGGATCGGATGAATTTTCCTGCTGGAAAACGTATATAGAACATTATAGGACCCTGACTCACCAGCATTCCTAGTTTCACACGATTTCTGTGTGCATGTTTCATGTCATGGTGAAAAACCATAGTTAATATGGGCTATGGTCATCTGGCACCATTTTCTACCATGGGAATCCCTATATATATTGGCCACCACGCTTTTAACATACCCTGGTTTCAAGCCATCCCTCCAATATCAAATGCCCAACATCCACCATGGTTTCGTTTGGGGGTGTTTTAAATGGGGGAAGGGATTCGGAAAGAAAAACATACTTTTGGCGCCGGCACCAATCCGACCGGTCTGCTGATGCTGTTGGTAACTCTGTAATTGGGGAGTCTTCAATGACCGTAGAACCAGCTTGGCAAACCATCTCTGGTTGGTGGTTTTTCGCCACCCCCTCTGAAAAATATGAGTTCGTCAAATGGGATAAAATTGTTCCCAAAATTCATGGTCAAAAAAATCCATGGTTCCAGTCACCACCAACAAGGATCTTAAACCATCTGTCATCATTAGTTTTCACCCTAAAAATTGCCTAGTGATTGTTCCATCAAGGTGACCCCGATTAAATCAGTGGTTCATCTTAGGACGTCGACGGACGGACATCTACTCTCTGGCTATTTAACATAGCCATGGTATAGCTGGCCCATTTATAGATGATTTTCCCAGCTAGAAACCTCCATTCATAAGGGATTTTCCATGGCTATGTTAGTCATAACCAGATGGTAGTTGCTGCCGAGTTTCTCTCGATGTAACTCCTGATACTCGCAGCTATTGCTTCCACTTCGCTGTCGGCCGAGGCTGCCTCAGTGTGCTGGATTCCTAGCGTTCACGACTGCTACACATTTGGTGCAACCATAACTAGCCACTTGGATGGGCATTCCAGCTAGTAGATTATAGTCTTAGCACATGGAGATATGTAACTGGGAACATGTCATATATACCTACCATAAGGACATGAACATCATTTAATCATTTAATATCTGTATAATTATTCATTATATATATATATCATTATTTCAGTAATATTTGTTTTACCCAGATACATAATATCAATATCCCTCCGTTGGGAAAGTACCTCTTGCTCTGTTTGATGCTATCAACCCAGCCCCAACAGTCAAAGGTGTCTAAGGAAGGCTTAGAAACACCAAACCTTTGAGTCGCATGGCTCGCGTAGTCAAAAAAGTAGGTCGCCGTTAAAAAGAAAAAGTTGTCGGACTTCATTTCCACTCTGAGCATCCAGAAAATCAAGTACCCTCTAGTAAACTAACATAACTATGGAAAATCACCATTTTTAATGGGAAAATCCACTATAAATGGTCATTTTCAATAGCTATTTTGACATAACCAGAGGGTAAATCTTTGTGAAACCATTAGGCTTGGGATGTCTTGGGATTGCATCAGCATCATCAGCCATCTTTTTTCCGAAGGGCTTCTCCAGGTGTTGGTGGATTCCACACCTGACAAAGGAACAAGGCAACGACAAGCTCAGCGACTCCGGTACTTTGTTGCGTCTACTTGTGCGGAATACTTAGAGGTGCATCAGTGCATCCCAGGTATTCAGTGGTTTTTTTCAGCCTCATACAACTGGGGATATCCACTTTTTTCAACCCAGATATAGCTAGCTTGTCCAGATGGTTCTTACATGTTATTAGCTTTTAGCCACTTATAATTTCCGGGATGCGCCAATCAGATGCTGTCATTATTTCACACATCATTCATTACGAAATACAGTACCCTCTGGTAAACGTTAACAAAAAACTATGGAAAGATCAACAATTTTTCATGGGAAAACTCACTATTTCTATGGCCATTTTCAATAGCTATGTAACAAATTACCAGAGGGTACTTGACGTAGAGCCCCTAGTGTCACTTGAAGTCTGCGAAAGAATCCTTTGGAATCTGTTTGCTGGTCGGTCAACGATTCCCAACATAAGTACATTAGTTCAGTCGTGCATGATCCCCAAAATTCAGGTGGGTGTTAACCAACTGTAACCCCAGAGCAACGTGGGAGTGACGTCTCCAATTTCTCACTGAATTCTATCCAAATGAGACCCTTTATGTATATATATATTATATATATACACTTTTTCTTATATACCATTCAATAAACCAAATGAACCGATACAAACATGGAGTACAAACATGGTTTTACCAACAATATCTTCCATGATTCAAACAAACACACGAAGCACGATGTTATGACAGTCAACTAGCGATGGGGGAACAATGGAGAACTGGCAGTGAGTCAAAACCCTGGTACCCCTGGTGAACCTCAAAATAGCTGGTCAATGGATGTTCATCCCCCTAAAAATGGTATTAATACCCATAGGATCCATGTATACTATATATGGCAACATTTACCATCAATATACCCCAAATGTTAGCATATATACCATACATGGATCCTATGGGATAGGTATTGATCCATACCCAACTCCGCGATCGGAACCTGCAAAATTGTGTGTGTTCACTCTGCAGGAGCGCATTGGCCATGGCCCGATCGTGGCCCGCAGCACGCGGCCACGAAAAAAAGATCTCTGTGTCAGTTGTGGACTGGTTGACATAGCTATGAAGAGAAGGTACTTGGCTATGATATGCCATGAATATGTGATAAATATAAAATATTATGAATTCATCTGTAGCCAATGATAGTCAGATATATAGTAGGCGTGTGTTCAATTCAATATCATTTGCGACAGCAAGTTTTCATTTTACATGATTATGAGGCGTCAGTTGAGGTGCGGTTTCATCGACAAACGTGCTGCTTTTGGAAGCACATCAAAATAGCATCCTGTTTTTCTTTGCCTCGCATCTTGCAGTATTTCTGGAAATGCCGGATGGTTTTGGTTTTAAATGGTTTTAACATACTGATCATCGGTGATTCTTGGCTACCTATGGCTACAAGGTGGTGCCCCATGGTTAGCTAAGTTGTTTTATAACTCCCATAACTATGGTTTATGGCAGATATAACTATAGTTAATGGGGTTTATAAACCAACTTATAACTGGGGGGCACCATCCTGTACCTGTTGTTCCAGATTTCATTTCTCCATTTCACCTGATATCACCTGGATCGCAGCCTGTCCTGAGCAAAGCCGCAAAGCCGGCGAACCCCAAGGGTCGATCGCCCCTACAAGACATCAACAACGAACTACCCGGCCTGGTAATGACTAACATAGCTATTGAAAATTGCCATTGAAATAGTTGATTTACCCATTAAACATGTTGATTTTCCATAGTTTATGTTAACGTTTACCAGACCGGGTAGATGGCTAAGTCTGTCAAACATGTGAATCAGGATGAATCAGGGGCGGCACTTTTTGGCTCTGCTTTTGGAGGCGAGGATGAGAGTTGCTCAGGTGGGAACAAAACCATACAGTAGATGGAAGAAATCCTGCATCAGTTGATAGGTGGTGTATCCCATTAAATGTTTGTAGGGTTTCAACCATCCAAGGTAGTTTTTTGGATTTCTTCCATCCATGGTATCTCAGATATCTCTCAACATGGGCATCTTTTGGCATTTCCTCAAAAAAAACAAGCTGATGGTGGACACAAAACAATCTCGGATTGAGATCTGCCAGATCTTTGGGGATATGAATAAGTCCCTGGCTGGCACAGGCCATTCTTCTTAGGTTTCCCAAGCTGGCAAATCTTTGAGAATTCTTGAATTCAATGGCCATTTCAGGAACCTAAATTGGAGGTACCTACCATATATAAGGATCCTGAAATTCCCATTGATGAATTAAATATTTCTGAAATACTAAAACTAAGAGCAACTGAGAGCAACTTCTCGAAACAAGTTGCTGGACGGAGTGGGATAAAATGGACTGGCGACTGGCATCAGCTTCCGCTTCGCGCCGCTTAACGCGTTGACGGTCAAGAGTTGAGACCCTGGGGACCTCCCGATTTTTTTGTGGTGAAGAATCCCGACGGAACAGGTAGTTGTTTTGGGGAAACCACCATATATAATCATTCATATTTTTATATATATAATCATACATATATGTATATATATAATCATATAATCATATTATATGTATATATATTTGGCAGTTTGGAATGTTCCAGCTATTGTTAATAAACACAACAAACTCCCAAGAAAAGTTCATCTTGGTATATCTGTGAAGACTTTCATCTGGCCCAGAATGATTTGACATGTTAGCAACACATGAGCTACCTGAGGGGGCAGTGCCTGCGTCATGAAACCTCCTAGTAGACGGACAGGATAGGGCACACAGGATCACTGTACGTTGGAAATATAGAATTCCCACCTCAAACCAGACACATGGGTTTATCCGAAAAGAGTATACCCCAAAATCATAAAATCCATCGTTCAGAAATTATTTGTTGCAAGTAAAGTGCTCATGAATTGAGGCAGCAAAATCCCACATTTCCAGACAAATATGTTGACATACCCTCTGGTTATTTAACATAGCCATGGAAAATTGCCTATTTATAGATGGTCTACCTATCAAAAATGGTGATTTTCCATGGCGAGCTGTTAGTCATAACCAGATGGTATTGGTGAAATGCGCCCTTTCTTGCTCCTTAAATCTGAGTTTCTCAGACAAACCTACCAGGTTACCTACTTCAGTCACGTCGCGGAGCCAGGTGCAGTAGCCAGTCTGACGGAACCATGGCAATTGTCTGACAGATTTTCTGGCTTCGTCTATGTCAATTGATGTAATTGGCCAATAAATAGCTGGGATTGTATGGATGTTCATTGCCCAGAATAGTTTTGATCCAGCCCCAGTTGAATCATCAAGTTTGCAGGTATGTATTTTACCCCTGGATGCATGTGACTTCTCCCGTCATAGCCTCATAGCTATGTTAGCTATATACCCTAATGTTATGTTCAGAAAGCTCTGGCAGCATTTTCGTTGATAATACCTGGTGATTGCTGGTGAAAAAAACTCAGCATTCATCTGTGATATCCCCAGTGACTTTCACCAGAAATCAGTGTTCATTTCGATGCAGCAATACGCAGATAGGGTGGCTCCCCAATGCAGGAGTCATAAGCGCAGCAACGCAAGTGGGGTTGCTCTAGAACAGAACATGCAGGACATGATGGCTTTAACGATGCGCATTGTGCGGGCGTCCTGTATATCACAAATTGTTGAACTTGAAGTATTCTTATCATAGTTATTGGTACTATTATTCATCACCGTGTTTGATGGTTAAACAAACAACATTTTTTGCTGGTTCAAACAAGGTCTGTGATTTAACTCAACTCCCATGTTTGATGATTTGACTCAGCAATGGATGATGTCAGCCCCTGCAAGACCTGCGCACCCTGGGTAAAGTCAGAGCAGGGCATTGCAAAACTGGCAACAAATGCCTTGTTTTTGCCTTTAGAATACCAGCTAACAGCAAGGATTGTGGGGAATGCCTTGTTTGATCTGACAACAAGTCTTGCCGAAACTCCGCCTGGCATGTATTATTTATCGCTGATCGGCTCCTTTTTTTTTCGGGAAAATTGGACTGTACCGTCTAAAGCATGTGATTTGACGCGGAATGCAAAACGGCTGCTTGTTAAATGGGGATGGGTCAAAACCCTGGTACCTAGTGAACCCCAAAATAGCTGGTAAATGGATGTTCATCCCATTAAAAATGGTATTAATAGGTATTGATCCATACCCAAATAGCACTGAAAGAAACAACTCTTGGGCGTTCCACGTAGTTGAAGTCTGTAGCCACGGGCCACAATCTTTCCAGTGACGTGTCATGATGCATCCGAAACTAAACACATTGTAAAATACTGTAAATAGTTTTTAATAATGGCTATGGAATGCTATGGACCAAACACCAGCTATTTATCCAGGACGGCAACCAAAAACAATTAATTAACATATTAAAAAGTCTAAATGATGCCCAACTAACACGAAACATTGCTATTGCTCACATCAAATGCCAGTTGCTCCCTGTTCTCAGAAGCTCAGCTCCAAACAGCTGGGGCATAAAGCTTCAATGTTCATGCAGCTCACCTGTTACACCTCAGCTGGTGTTGTCCAAAAATGGGCCGATCCCCCAATGCTACAAGCTCTTTTACTCTGAGATGTCAATGCAACAGCTCTCACTTGTAGCCTAGATGATTGTCCCGTCCAAATGCGGATTTTCCTGGATTTTCCAACTCTTAGAAGGATAGAAGTTGAGTTTGCAACACTGGCTGACTGCCAAAATGGTCAGCTTACCAGTTGACAGGGATGGTCCGCAATGGCCATGAGTTTGGGGTAGATACCCTGTTTCAGACTTTACCACCAATATCGAAATCGTTATAGCACATTCTATCACATAGAAAATCCCCATTATAGTTGGTGAAACTACCATCTTTGTTGGCTATCCATATTATGCCCAATGCGACAACCCCACCAGACGCCTCCTCAACAGCGAAGGACCTAAGTCTGGACGATTTCACAGGAAATCTCCACGGAAAAAGGTTCCGCAAAAGTGTTGAAACCTTTTCTCGAACTCTTCAAATGCATTATATAATTGTTTTCATGTCTTACATCCGCAGGTGCCGCAGGGAACTTTCGTGTCAAGTGTGCGAAGGAAAAGTGCCCGAGCGTTGCCTCCTGGGGGAGGCCGAGCTACCAAATTGGTAGCGGAGCTAC
>Ga0126342_10022143_pt1 | contig 10533 bp, 8 predicted proteins | sample Cyp1metagenome_FD_92528 | JGI IMG/M metagenome (GOLD analysis project Ga0126342, IMG submission 92528) | Coral microbial communities from Lord Howe Island, Old Settlement Bay, Australia - Cyphastrea 1 metagenome | ecosystem: Host-associated > Invertebrates > Cnidaria > Coral ...
AGCTTGTTCAACAGTTCAAACCAAATTCTGCAGGTACACAGAGTTGATCAGACTCTGCTTCCAGCACAAGTGGATAGCTTCGTTGGGTGCAGTCTCCACTGTGCTCTGCACCCCCCTGCAAATAAAGCAACATTCAATAAGAAGTTTTACATCTGTTCAGATGTTACACACACACACATGACACATGACATATGTTTCCTCAGAAAAATGGCCGGGTGTTTGGTGACCCATTTGCTCAGCATTTCCCGCAGTTTCCCGCAGTCTCCGCCTTCCTTTCCTTGTCCTTGATCCGGTTGAAGTCCAGGATCCTGAGGTATTCATTGACAGGTATGATGGGTGATGGGGTGATGGGAAAAAACTGGGAACTAGGTGTATATCTATATGTCAATGTATATAAGATCTCAAGCAGCGCTCCATTTCTCTGCTGAATGCACACTGCGTGGGTTTTGTACACAGCTTTCTGCTTCGGTTGAGACATCTGTTGATATCAGAAGCTGAAAGTGATCTGACCCATTTGGAAGGACTGCGAGATGGGATGGGCCAAGACCCGGGTGGGTTTACTTGAGCAGCAGATACAAGGATGCAGCATTCGAACTTATTCATTCAAGATCTCAAGCAGCGCTCCATTTCTCTGCTGAATGCACACTGCGTGGGTTTTGTACACAGCTTTCTGCTTCGGTTGAGACATCTGTTGATATCAGAAGCTGAAAGTGATCTGACCCAAAATTCCCATCATTTCCTTGTAACTGGTCCATTCCAAATGAGGAACCAAACTGACGTAGGGATATTCGCATTCCAAAATTGTTCCGCACTTTGTAGCGCCGTCAGAAAAAATTCACAAAGCGTAAAGATCTTAAGTTGAGCAGCCGCAGGCAGAATTGCTAGGAACTGAAATGACGAAATCTCCTGAAGATAAATCTCCATAATTTTCTGGCTAATCCATCGTCCTCGGCGACGGACGAACTCACCATTCTCAGTTTGTTGAATCATCCATGTTGCCCCGCCAGGGCGAAGTGACCCTAAATCAAGGGTCTTTCCATTCAAAGTGATCTCCGGCCGTAAACCAAGTTCATTCATGACCTGCTTGAAACGTAGGCGCAGAGTCTGTCCAGATTTTGACCAGAGTCTCTGAGTGGGATGAAGTCTCGCGAAGGCAATGTGAGCTACTCTTAACAAATCAGGAATATCCAATTTTGCTGACTGGTGTCGCGCCGCCGTGAACCTTGTTTTAGGTTCCTTTAGAGCTAGGAGTGCAAATTGGTTGGTGTAGTTCGTGTCGACTGGCAAAAGTAAATCACGCCTCGTAGCAAGAAGAAACTCACCAGCTCGAAGTAAAGATCCCCATGAGAGCGCAAACATGCCAGCAACATCGACCCAGCCCCAAACCAAACAAATTGAAATAGCGGAAAGCAATATTTGCCAGGGCATAGCTACATGATGTATGGATGGTTCTTCACGGACCCACGAGTAGGCCAAATTCCATGCCTCTTGTAACTGACGCCTCACCACAGGTTTTCTTGCTGCTACCGCATTTATAGTTTCAGCGTAATGGTTGTAAGGACGCCCGGCAGTATACAGGGCTCGACCAAATTGCACCAGCATCTTGTTAATCATGTCAATCTGGGTGTAATGGTTCTCCAACAGAAAATCCAGCGAATATCCCAAAGATCCAAGCCAGGCTTCGAAAAGTGTTATGTAGGAACTCCTTTGTTTAGTAGTAACTGAAAGCACAGGGCGACCCTCTTGTAAAGGAGGCCTCACGCTCCTCTGTTGTTGCCTCAGTATATCCCCAGAATTTCTGGGAAGCAGCACAGCGCCGATAAGCCATGGCTGAAAGGCTACCACTAAAACTAAAAACCGAGGGAGGACACAGTTGCCAACGAAACCCGACAAAGGACCTTCACCGGGAAAGCCAAGGGTAGAGTCGAAGTCCAAACCCTGAAAACCGGACCCAACATGTCCAAGATTGACATCGACAGATGAGAAACCAAATGGATAGCGAGGTGCTCGGTAAAGAGAGCGATCAGCGAAAGCCAAGACCCGAGGACCGAAAATCCTCAAAGCTAACCTGACCCAATTGGAATAGGCACGCTTCAAACGACAAGAGCAAGCCAAACGGAAAAGGTCAGAGCGATCCCAGGTGGTCAAATCAAGACCTGGGATTGGTTCGCGCAGAGGGACATCACGTGTAGGGTCATCGGCTGGATTCAGCCTAGTTGGCACAAAACCAAACACTAAGTAGAGTCCACCAGCGACAGCTAAGGCAGCCAGCCGCACAAGAAACCTTGACAAAGCCCGCGAAGATGATCTGCCCTTTGAAGCAGCACACTTGATGACATTTGAATCCACTAGGACCACAACACGCAGACCTTTGCCAGCTCTAACCAGGCGATTTACAAGCTTAAGGACAGAGGACAACTCCAAGACGTTGATATGAGCAGAGATACGGAAAGTCCAAACAGAGTCCAAAGACCATTTGAAAGATAAGCTCAGCTCATTGATAAGTTGGTTCTCAAGACCGCAGTGCCCCTTTTCATCCAAGCTTGTTTCGGCAACCAGACGACGAATGCCCCTTGCCATGACCTCAGCGAGGCCCTGTGACAGGCCCTCGACGTAGGTAGCTGACCTTTTAGTAAGGGACCCTTCAACTTGAACATGTTCATGGTCACCTGAGCACCTCCCTGAAATAGGTCCAACGTCAGCCCAGGCACAGAGAAATGCAAAAGCTTTCAAATGAACTGAACCATAGCTGCAAGAATCGCATCTTACCAACTCACACCCCCTCTGTGCCAAAAGGATCGACCACCCTGGAAGAAACTTCATGAGCGACGGCCAGGGATTTTCAAGGACCCCTGTAACACCATAGACCAAGCAAGCAAACAACAGCTGAAACGCTCGGTAGGCCAGCAGAGTTCCCATTTTCGTCTGGGGGTCATCAGGATTAAATCCAAAGGGAACATGACGTGACCTAAGGGCAGGTCGGCGCATGATGCTATGGGTCGTGCATGGGGGTTCAATCATGACCGCCTTAACCAGCTAGTTAACAATCAGGTATTGCAGCCAATCGAGAACATGTAGCTTTGACATGTCAAGCTCGGGGTCGAAAGAGATGTCAATAGGGTTACATACAGAAAAACCTCTATTGGCCATCTGTTGGGTGACTGTGGCCGCACCAGCAAAAACTTCCACAAAGTCAAATCTGTAGGCTAAGGGCCGTTTGACATTTTCAGGCCTCTGGGGTTCTTCTTCCTCAAATTCCATGCACCTGGCTAAAATGGACTGCTCCTTCGAGAGCATTTTTGAGTAGCCCCCTTTTGACCTACAACTCCTCCATAGGGTCTGCATAACGTCCCGGTCAACGTGGCAAGACACAATTGCCCCTTTCTGTAAGGATGCGTCAGTGGCGAAAAGATTATCACAAAAATCCACAGCAATGTCAGACACACACAAAGGCGAGAGGACACTAATCAAGGTTAGCTCATTTGCCACTTGCCTCGGAAGTCCAACAAGCTGCGGTTTTGAGGCATCGAAACTGTTGACATCAACTAAAGAAAAGGCTTTCTGAAGGACTGACATGAATGGGCGCCTAAACATCATCACAGACGTCCAACCACCTAACAGGCAGAGATGCAGCGAGTCTGATGTATATTGCAGTTGGCAAACTTGCAAGGTCACCCAGGACAAAGACATACGTTTTTCAGCCGGCGCAGCAACAAGCACATGGCCCCTACCCCGGCATTTTTCAGATGCATCAATTGAAGCACCAATGATTTTTGCTTTATCCAGGCCAGTCACATCTTTATCATCTGAACCGAGAATTGCATGCTTTTCATACAAGGCTTTACTCTTGGTCAGGCAGTCGATAGCCTTGTTTTGGCAAGCGGTACCTAAGGGAAGTTTGGCAATAGCGAAATAATCGTCAATGACTAAACCTTGGCACAGCGCATCTCCAAAGAAAGGCCTGCTTGACACAAGCCTCGTGTCTTCGTCCAAAAGTCCAGCTGATTTAAGTAAGCCTTCATGGGCACTAGTTGCGATCTCAACACCTGCATGGTCACCCTGGAATATGCTCTTAAAACTTGCCATACAGAAGCCCTCAGGACACCTCGGAAACTGCTGTCTTTCCGAAAGACCTAGCTTGTCACCCCCCTCCAGTCGCGAGGGTTTACGGCACCTAGAGACTGCAACAAAAGCTTCATGGGCGGTCGTGTCCCTCAACAGGCTTAAGGGCAATCTGGGTCCTACGGTGTTAGATAGGGTCCTATTAACCGAGGTGGCAAATTGATGATAGAAATCCCTCCTATCAGTGCAGATTATGGAAAGGGTATGACTATGAGGATTAAGTTGCAAATCCAAAAGGCAGGCACCGGTGGGCAGGTTCTTGGAAGGTCCAGTGACACGTCTCTCGACCGAATTCCTACCTCTGCGGTCTCCTATTTGCCGATCCACATCCACAGACTTGAGGCAGTTAAAGACCCGAACCAGCTCAAAACGTCTGGATTGGAAAATGTCAACATCATGAATATGCAGCAAACCTCGAACGTCCCATACTTTGGCCAAGGCTAAGACCTCCTTCTCCGGATCGCATCTTTGAGGATAATCGCAAGGCTGAGGCAGGTTGCGATACAGGAGCGAATCAGGATATCGGTAGGCCATACACAACTCAGGGTCAAGGTAGGCAGTGGCATCGAAATGGCCAGATCCAACAACCTTAAGACGGCTAGCTTCCAAAGATTTGTAGGGGACAAGTTCAGGGAATAGGCTGTTATCAAGAGGCACAGAGTGACCTGGATATACCTTCTCATAGGGTCCGGCACCAACGCCAAGTTTTGTGACCACGTCAGAAAGTTCAGACAAACGAGCTACAAGTTGGTGAAAACGCCGACCACTTCTGAGGACATCCACAGCCTCAGAAGGGCCGTCAGCCAGCATAAGGCTAGCTAGCCGATGCAAGATTCTGCTTTGGCTAGCACTAGGAGCCCTCTCCAGATGTTCCAAGGGTATGAAACAGTTGCCACTCCACCAGAAGTTTAGTGCCATGGTTACCACATGCAGAGCACGTCGAAAATTGACACGCCTTCTTTTAGTTGATGACAAACCTGGAGGCATCTTTGCGAAGATTCCTGGGTATGGAATTGGCAAAGGGAAAGCTGACGATACCGAAGACACACCGCTCCGGGACAGGTGCAAAGTAGCTCGGAGAAAAGCAGAAAAGGGGGAACGAGTGCGAAGCACAGTCACTGTCAAAAGTGAACACCACTTATGAAAGGTCAAGGAGTCCACAACAGGGCCAAGTTGAATTCCATGGGCATCTACTCCGGGCGAAAATCCACAAGCTTTACATGTTTTATCCACCCCAAGCCTATGCCTACATTTTGGGCAATCACTAAAATCCCCAATTAAAAATCCACCACCTATTAATTTAGAAGGAGGGCTAGTTTTCCCTCCTTTGGCATGCAGCATGCTTTCATCCTTCAGGCCTCGGGGGCCTTTGCCTTCGGCTTCTTTGGAAACCTGGGTTTTCTCCGGGGAGAGGACTCTCCTTCCGGTTCTGGGCTCACAGGCATCGGCGCAGCAGGTGAAGGTTTTCCAGCCTTCTTCGCAGTCTCCGTTTTTCGGGTTGCAAGTACTTCCAAGTCCTTCAGATACGACAAAACTACTGCTGTCCACTGAGGCGGAACCAATGGGCCGAAGGGCTTGCTGTGGTGCACCACATTGGTCGATCTCTCCTGAAAAACCTGCAATGGTGGTTCCTCGAGTAGCGTAAGAAGAAACGCCAGCGTCCAGTCTCCTTTGTCTGTCACTGCTTGTTCCACAGCCACCAATAGGAGTGCCAGGATCTCCTTTGTCATTCGGAAATCCCCCGATGAGGCAGCGTCGACTGCATGTCCCAGGATCCAAGCCACCAGCCCTAACTCGCGATGGCTCCGATAACCACGCCGCCTCTCGAGATATGTCAACACTGATATCCCTTGCAGGTCTGTCTCCGCCTGGGGAACCGGCTTCGATGGTTGGAGCCTCCTGTGCAACTGCTGAAGCATCTGCAAGAAGTAAGTGCTGGTCCCCTGCGCTAAGTCGTTCTGCATCTTTTCTCGCCGCTGAACGCCTTTGGTAGTACCATGCGTTTGGCTGCCAGTAGCGAAATCCCCAAGTACATCCCCTGATTGAGAAGCAAGGTGTGCTACCAGCTGCGTGATCGCAGTACTTTGCTGAGCTATTGCTGCAACTATGCCACCTGATGCTTCGCCCTCTGGTTGTAACGCATCGTATGGCTCGTCTGCAATGGCATCTGTCGCACCAGGCAGAGGGGAGACATTCCTCACCTTCGGAGGAGGTCCAACAAGGGCCAAGGCCTTGGCAACCCCTGTAGTTGAGGTCAATCCTGCAGCTTGAAGGCCCCCTGAAACAGGAGGCAGCTTGTTTGTAGGGCCAACAAAAAGACCTGGAGCATTTGCGGCAGAGGAAGCGGCTCCTTTCTCTAATGCTTCTTGTCGCTGAGCGAGCAGCTGCATTTGGGCCGCTAATGCCGTAAGCTGATCTGCGATCATGTTGTTGGTAATCCTCTTTGCCTGAGTCGCCTTTTTGGCGGGCGATGTTCGAGCGGTCACAGGTGCTTTTGGGTCTGTAGGCAGGTCTTCTTGAGCTGTATAAAAACCCAAAACATCTTCACTTCGGGATACAATCCATTCGCGCACATTGGGCATTAGATGGCTGCAATCCGGCAAACTGGTGGGATGATCAAAGGAAAACCCAAGGATATTTGCCATGTGATCAGTGACAGGATCGTATTCACGAGCAGACAACAAAATGTCGTCAGTCACATCGACAACAAGCACTTGTGCATCGTAGCCAAGCGCAACAGTGGTGGTGAGATCCTCTGATTCTTCGATCAGGGGTGCGGTGAAAACTGAATTAGGGCCAACCATGGTCTCATCTGAACCTAACTGACCATCTGCAATGATATGAGGCCGAAAAGTGTCATGGGGAACAGCTATCAGCATGCCACCAGAGCGGAAATCCAAGGGCAAGGCAAAAACATCCAGGTCATTTTCCGTAGCTGATAAAGCAGCAGGAATTGTGCAAACCAGCAATGATGGATCACCCTTGCTTGCTGGTCTCAACCTCTCCTTATTCAACATGGTTCAAACAATGGCGGGACTGCCAATCTGGCCCCTTGGCAAAACACTTCCAACTCCGTCAGGGTATCAAAACCGTATGCAACAAGACCACTCCTAAAAGCCGTAATCTGATCACGGAAGAGCTCAAAGTGAACCTCTGATGCAAACCTGACGTAACCACCCAGACAACACGCACGAAGCACAATGTAGTGGGAGAAAGGCTGAGAAGGATCAGACACAAAAGCTGGCGCAGTGAAAGTCTCGATAGCAGCACGAGCCCAAAAACCAGAGGCAAACGCAATGTGCACACGTTGTAAAGCCTCAGTTGAGTTCCCGGACACAAACTCACTCTGGTCCTCCACAAGGCGTGGCACAGGTCCAGGCCCTTCCTCGATGGAAGAAAAGGGGCGTCCAACAAAGTCTGGTCCAGCTTCTTCCACCACCTTCCAAAGCTGGGCAATGGGAGGAATCGCAGGAAAGACAGTGAGTGGCCTAAGTGGTCCTGCAGCAACGGCTCTAGCTCGAGGGTCACCTCTGCGGTAACCTTGCTCAGACGGCTGACTTGACTGAGTCTGTTCAGAGTGCCTTTGGTAAGCTTCGATCTGTTCTAACTGAGAGATAAGTCCACGAATCTCAGCTGATGAGAAGGGGAAGCTCATTCAAGGTACCTAGCAAGGCGAGGTCGAGGTCCAGGGACACCCACAGTAGGATAGATCAAACGCACTACCTCACCACGGAAAGTCCAAACCAGGCACAGAAATACAACCAGGAGCACACCTCCAAACAATCCAACAAACAGTCCAAGAAACAGCCAAGGCAGGCACGAGCCACCGCAATGAAAGGGACAGCTGGCAAGTCTCGAGACTTCGTTGACAACTGTTAACCAACCCCACACTCTATCTAAACCTCCTATCATTTACTTGAGCAGCAGATACAAGGATGCAGCATTCGAACTTATTCATTCACACTGTATATATGAATATGGGATATCATGAAGAAAATCTAATGGTTGCTTGGTTTAACTGGGATGATTTAACCGGTTTATCTAAGGTTGATATGCCCATTGTATCCTACTTTTCATGGTTGATGTGGGTAAAACAATGCCATAAACCATCCCCCAGTCATCACCATTTTATAGGTGGTAGAAACTTACCAGTCCCAGTCATGGGTGGTTTATGACATTGCTTTACTCACATTAATCCTGCACTTGTCATGGCTGCTTTATGCTTTCTTTTCTGGGATGGTAGTAATAATTTAATATCATATGTTTATCATGTGTTTATCCCATTCCGGAGGGTTCACGACGGGCTCCTTAAAATTCATGCCGAACCCTGGCTGTTTCTGGCGGAGAAAACCGCACAGAACTGTCCTCAAGGTTTTGGAACTCTTGTGGATCATATAGGGCCGAAAGTGCTTCACCTGTCGACAGTCGATCAAAGCAATTCAAGACACATTGGGGACCCCTTTTCTCTAGCTGGTTAGTTAGTATATATAGCAACCCTACAAAAGATGGAAAAGTAAAACCTACCTAAACAGTGATGTCTTACTTTTGCAATATTTTTGGGTGGTACTATATATATATAATATCATGTATTGCTATCTATATACCATTATATACCCATTTACTGCAAGACATTGAATTAGTACAGTACTCATCCAGGGTTGAAGCAGTATACTGGCTGTTCTAGACGACAACATCCACCTGGGGTAATGATGGTGACCATCATCCCTATCAGATAGATCAGATTATGAAATACATCCCCTAGCAGCTTCGTCCTCATTCAACAGCAGGAAATCACGTTTTGGCTCCCACAAATATCAGGGGAAATTCGTGTAAATGTCCTGCAAACAGAGTGAACCAAACAACCGCTAAACGGGTGCCGGTGATCCCTGTGTTTGACAACCACGTATCAACCATCCGAGCAATGGATGGTTGATGGTTCTGCATAGCAGGGTTGCTCCAAACACCCCAAACACCCCAGGTGCAAGGAGGGTAAATTAGGTAAATTTGGAAGTAAAATGACATCACCCCCCAAACGTGGCTATCATTTATCCGAGCATGGCTTGGAGCAAGCCTGACCTGTTCAAACCATTTCAAACCCATCTTCAATCTGCCCATCTAAACCAGCGACCGTTGAAAAACAAAATCGAGCAACGTTCCCGCCTTGGTCACAGGGTTGTCCATGAGGCTCAAACGTTCCAAGTTCACCAGCTTGGTCACGGGTTCCAAGTCAACAAGCCTTGGGAGCTGAACATCTGGTCCATCGAAATGTTCCGAACTTTTTGGGTCAAAATCCCAACGGTTTGTGGGAAAATGTGGAGAAATCCCAAGCTTTCAGAAGAAAATATGGAAAAATCCAATTTTTTACGGGAAGATATGAGAGAATCATCGAACTAATGGGTGATATGGAAATTCCCAGGATAAATTTCGGGCAGGAGAGATACCATGGGTTGGGAAATTCCAAGAACTGGGTCTGGAAAGTCCTTGAAGTCAGCTGATTTTGGCTCATCCCAACTTCGGATATTGCATAAATACGCAAAAAAGATCAAAAAAGAGTATAGCACACAAACACCTACAAATTTGGTTTAGTCGTCCCTCCTAGCACCTGGTGTTCATCCCATTGTACTGCCAAGATGCTTCTCAAGTTTGTTGCCTGGCAAAATGAGTGGCCCCCATCATTTCCCGAGGAAAGTTCAAGACAATCCATATCACATATTTCCTGACACTTCTCTACTTAGAAATAGTGTTGTTTCAAGCGTCCGCCATTGCCCCGGTCATGCAGGTGATGCTTGAAACCGCCTCCCCCCAACAAGGAAAATCTGTTGGTAGACGGGCAGCATCAGTGTCTGTACCAGGGCGTGAAACTTAGATCTGTCATTGTCTTCCAAGTGCCCTCTAGTAGTCAAGCATTGCGTTTGCAAAAGCAGTTGAACTTGTATACTCATCTGAATCGCGATATAATTGGTGAGTAACTATCGGCGTAGCATTTTATATCTATATATATATACTTATAGATCCGACATCCCCAGGTCTTCACGACCTTTCGCTCACCCTATTGATTGGCCACTTCAGAACATGAATGCTCATCTAAGAAATCAAAGAAGTGTGGTTCTTCCAAACAGCAGGAACTTCAGGATATGGTTAAGTCTGAAATAACTACCCTTAAATAACCAGAAATCCGCCCGCACCGAAGGTGCCGAAGCGTTTTTTGTGTGCTTGCGTGAACTGTTAGCAATTGCATTATAGCTTGGGGGGGGGCATTTTTGCTCTAGAATCCTGTGTTTTTGCATATTTTTCAAAAGGGGTCAAAATTCTTGATCTGGGCCAATATAGGCCAAAAATGGGTCAAGATAGGCCCAACATAGGCCCAACATGAGCCTAAGATAGGCTCACATGGGGCCAACATAGCCTCAA
>Ga0126342_10022144_pt1 | contig 10533 bp, 9 predicted proteins | sample Cyp1metagenome_FD_92528 | JGI IMG/M metagenome (GOLD analysis project Ga0126342, IMG submission 92528) | Coral microbial communities from Lord Howe Island, Old Settlement Bay, Australia - Cyphastrea 1 metagenome | ecosystem: Host-associated > Invertebrates > Cnidaria > Coral ...
AGCTGATGGCCGCTCAAACAACACATTTTCACAAAACAACACCTTTTCCCACAAGTCCAAGCACCCTTTAAATCAGAACCGCAGTTGTGACAATGATGTAGCGTCTACGAGATTTTGGTTTCGGACCTGTTTTTACCTTAAGATTCTGATTCTGGACCCGTCTGCACCTGAAGATCCTGAGATTCAGATTCTGATTGTGGACCTGCCGGTACTGTAAAGATTTCTTCTGCCCCTGTGGCTTTATCCAGTGTGTCCCGGCGATCCCCTCGTTGGCTGTCGACGTGATGGGTGATTGCGCCCCGACTCGGTATTGACCGGAAAGATTCAGAAGCATTTTCTTTGATGATATGGTACCTTGAGATTGACTGTAAAGATTCTATCCTGAAAGGTTGGCCGTAAAGATCCTTTCTTCAAGATTGACCGCAAAGATTCTTCCAACCTGTGCAAGCAAGCAACACGCCCACGCGTATACCTAGTCTGCCCCAGTCAAGCTGGACCCAATACCCAGTGGCATGATGATGTGGTTCTGATCTCGTATTAAAGTTGATTGTGCTTCATGTTGCTTAGCACAAAATCTTGTTCAGCGACGCACGGCAGGGTGTGTAAATGACGGTTTGTTCTTGTTATTTTTAGGTAAGCACAAAGCAGCTGGCACGATGCTTTTTGCTTGCTGGGGTGGGGCTCCGGGTGCTGCTCTGAACGATGTACCAACCACAAGCTTCTTCCCGTCCATGAAAACGACCCAGGTTGACAACGTGGATAGCAACACCGCGTACTACATACCAGGGATGGAACAAGGCTTACACAAGTTTCTCCTGTCCTCCACTTTCTGCTTCCTCTGATTTTTGCGCATGGGATTCCATCCTTTGCTGTTTGCAAGTTTCTATGTGCATGCATGTTTCAAACTGTTCCCGCTATGTTTACACCCAGGTTCAAGTGTTGGATCTGTGCAGCAAATGGAATAACGCACCTTCTCTCAATAAGGACAGCATTTCTTGACATGTATCACACAGACTCATACATGCGGGTTTGGGACACTTCCCATCAAACAAGAAACCTCTGTAATTTGAAAACATATTCGTGTTACGCTTGAATGCCTGACCTACCATGATGTTGAATCCGGGATGCTCTAACCCCGAAATCCCTTTGCAAATGAAAAGATTTCTGTGCCGCACCAGATGACAATTCCCCAGATGCCGTCTATATGATGGGCAACATGCTGCCCAGCGGCTGGCAAACATGCACGCAACATCAGCTTCAACCCAACCAAGGCCCTCAGATCATTTATGTGCCAGTTCCGATTCAGGGACCTTTGTCCACCACTGGCTCCATCGAGTCAAGCTGGCGCTCACAAGTTACACAGTCCTGATCCTGATGAAAAGAAGTTATACCCAGTCCAGAAGAGGCACAGGAAGAAATCCAAGAAGCGAAGACGGTCTAGTTCATCTCCTGGGAGATCGAAAAAGTCCAGAAGTCGCTCCAATCGTCGATCACGACGTAGATCTAGGCGTCGAAGATCTTCTCGTCCCTGGTCTCCGCAAGAATTGTCCCCAACAATGATTCAGCAACCAAAGGATTCTCTTTACCACCTGCTCCTCCAGATTTAGCCCAATCCAGCAAGACAAGCTACCAAGCTTGGAATGCTTCGCGCTCTTGGAAGTCACAAGATTCACGCCAGACCAGCTGGCAACAATCCACCCACAGAAGAGACAAGGGACAGGGCAAAGCCAAAGGCTGGAATTTTGGCAAATTTGGCAAAAAGGGTGGTAAAACCGGATCCAAATCCTTGAAAGGAAAAACAGGTGCCAATTTTCAACCATTAGGTGTCCGCAAGACACCTATCTCACCTCCCAAGGATGACCACAACAATGGACCAGACCAACTTTGGGCCCAGGCCATTGCCACAGCTTGGTCTGATACGTTGCGAACCCAAACGCTCTTAGAATGGCAAGAGTGCGAGATCCAGGTACCTGAAGGCCGTCACTTCAGCTGATGTCCTTGATACTGTCCATATTATCGAACAGAAAGACCCTGAAACGCCTCCATATGAGCCAGAAAGTGACCGAAGCCCTTATTGGGCGACAAAGTCTACGCAATATTTCTGCTGATAGGGTCTCCTACATGGAAGCAGAAAGCGAAAGAACAGAATGACTTTGGTTGAGATCTTTGACTGGTATGACGTGAGTCCAGTCTTTGCTGCTCCTACAGATTCTCAAGGTGATCGCCAGAAAACCTATCGATATAGCTGGGCTCATGGCACCGACTTCTATTCAGCTGGCAGAATTTTGACTCAAGGAGTCATTCGCCCCTATGCTTTTGACCCAGGCAACCCAAAGGACTTTCCAAGATTCGGCTTCTACGGTTTGGCAGGAATCGGTGGGCTAGACAATCAACAGTGTAATACCCTGCTCAAGAAGCTACGGGGCATTGCCAAGGGCAATCAGGGCGTAGTAATCCTTGGGGAGATGTTATCCATGCATGAGCATGGCATCCTCAACTCTGGCGGAACCACCAATGAGCAGCCCGCCGAAAGGGCATTGTTAATGGATCAGAGAGGTGGTGCATTCACAGCACCTATGCTCATATTCACCTATTTAGCACTGGAGTACTGAGCCCATGAAAAAAATCAGAGTTCCTGAGTGTGCTGTGATTCTGCCTTGCGCAGGCAAATCTGCTTTGTGCCCTTCCCTGTCACATAAGTTTATCCTCATATGACCTTCATCTCTACCTGTGTCTGCACCATTGTCCCCCTGGCTTTCTCCTTCACCAGATTCAAGCCTTGTGCAGTTCCATGTTTCTCCCTTAAGTTCTTCGGACTCTTGTTGCAACGGCCGAATCAGGCCGACAACCCGTCTTGACCTCCTGTGAATATATAAAGAACTAAGCAGAATCTTCTTTGCGGTATATTGACATTGGAGTCCCTGATGGGTCCTTTCGCACGGTTTCATGATAACGCATATATACTTTTCCTACTTCCTGATTTTTTTGGGGCGTTTGTATACAGCAGGTGCGGGTGCGATTGCTACAATGCTGGGTCACACTTGCACTGGGTTGCTTGGACTTTTGCAGTAGACAGTAGACATCAGCAAACTCGCAAAGTTGTCAGTATTGACGCGCGAATATGGTTTATTAACTTTAGCATGTTTAATTTTCTGATTTTTTCGAGAATACTATGACCGCCCTTGCGCGCGAGGCATCTCCAGATTGCACCTATTTGATACCACTAGCTTGGCTGGCGAATCTCTTTTCTATTTCTGCAACTTGAGATTGAGCCTTCCTGTCCAGTTTGAACTTGACAATTCATAATCTTCCTCGTTTTCGGGTTTCCTCAAAACACGTGGCCGGCTCTATTTCAGAAGGGGTCGTGAGTTTGACTTTAATGTTGGGCTGCTGTCTAAGCAGATTTGGCCGACATGTCGAGTGGCTGGCGTAGATCCAGCTGGGATAATCGCTGGAACCAGTCGTGGTCATCCTGGGACTACAACCAGTGGGGAGATTCCCCAAAAGAAAAGAAGACCCGATTATGATGGCAACGGCAATGATGCCACGCCAAAGCGGCCCAGACGGGACGAGTTCATGCCTGGATCCCCCACGGGAAATCCAGACATCCAGACAGCAGAGGTTTGGGGCAAAAAGCTCCCGAAGAAAATCATGTCCACTGACTGGGCCGCAACCAAGACACACGGATTGGCTGGAAGAAACCTCCTTGCCATTACGCTTCCAGAACTTCTCTACATGGGCTGGCAAAAACAAGGAGTAAGATACCTGGGCCAAGGGTGGTTCACAGGAGCAGTTCTTACCCACAACATCCGTGAATCCGTTTTTGTTAAGAAGATTTTGAAACATGTTCGGGCCAGGCATAGACCTGGAGCAAAAATGCGGCTAGCCATGCGGGTCCTCCGCCCAAAGATTTTCCAGGCCACGCTGAGCCCCGCAAGACCCAAGATCCATCCAATCAGCGCAGAAACTCATCCACAGCGTTAGGGGTTTTCCTGCCACACTTTGCCCGTGGCCACAGTTCAAGAACTCATCCAGGGTAGTCCGGCCGATGATCAACGAGTCCTCTCCAAATTCCCCATGAACACGGGAAGCTCCTAAGGGCTCACCAAGTGGCTCCAAAGCCTCCCTTTGAAATCCGAAGCACACACCCAGATCCAAGAAGCCTTCAAGCAAGTCAACAACATGCCGAAGGCCATGTCAAAAGATGAGATCAGTGCATCGCCAAATGCGGTAGCCAAATACGGATGCTCAGTCCGTCTGGCTGGACAGATGACCGACCCTGTTTTGATGAAAGTCCTGTTAGTTTGCATCAAACTTTTGGAATGATATATAGCTACTGAGCGGGTTAGCCACTCCCAACAAAGCTGGGCTCAGTGCAGTTGTGCGTTCAATGTTTTGCTGTCTTCATACGTTCTTCCAACCCACTTTGGAATTTCAACAGATTTCTGCTTTCATTTTGTACCGTACATTTTGGAAAGCGCTGAGGACCTGGAGTTTGTCAACTTGGTCACAATCCCAATGGGTCTTGAGGTCGCATAGACACCAGGTCCCCACATTATCCTGGCAACAATTCCGCGAGCCAAAAGCTGTATACATGTGCTTCCACACTGGCATTCACGGCAGTTCCATGCTTGAACCTGCAGGACGCTGTCACTACAGCGGTAGTACTGTTCAGACTTTGTTTTTGCGAAGAAATGCACGAATTAGGAAGCTTAGCCAGTTGAGTCAAAACAAACTGGTCAAATGTGAACTTGCGCTGAGATATTGGCAAACTACCGGTACATTTTTCGAATACGTGACGGTACCATGGATCCTATGCAAGGACAATGTTGAACTTCGCGTCCGAGAACTTAAATATTGAACAATTTCAACCCCGGCTCAACTACCCTTTCATTGCCAAATTAATTTTTGCTGCTGGCAAAGTACCTCGCAGATCCAAAGCACCTCTTCTTTCAGCTCTACCTGTCTACTTGACCATAAAAAAAACTGCGTCAAAGATTGCGCGCAAGATTAAGCGTTCACAAAGGTCAGTGGTTGTTCAACCAAGTGTACGAAAAACATCATGATGCATGGCAGCTGCTGTACAATCTTAGTTGTAACACTAGAGTCACTAGAGCACAGCTGGATGCTTGGAGGCAACTTCGTTCTCCAGAGATGAACTGTACCCAGCTGCTGTATCTAGTTCGATTGGCCAAAACGGCGGAAGCCCACATCAAATTCAAGGTGCGGCGTTGCCTATACAAAGAGCTCAAACGACGAAACTGCGCACGTCCAAGAAACCTCAAGCCTCTTACAATTCCGTTTTTGGCACACCTTGAATTTCCAACAGCAGTCACCCGTTGGTTACGTGACATCATCCAGCACAAACACCACGAAGTAGAATTCCACTTGCCTTCTACAACAGTTTGCTGCAAACCAAGTCTGACAGTAGCTGACGTCCTCTACAATATCAAAACCTTCATGAGGACTTGGTCTTTGTTTCCTCCCACATCATGCGCTTGCAAAGATTTCCTTCTTAGACATCCAACATGCTGAACTACTGGTGGACACATGGCGTCAGCAATGTCACAGTTGACATTGCCTCCAAACGTACACAGCATTGTGCAGTTTTCTGTTCCCAGATTTTGTCAACAAGTCAACTTTTTTAGAAATCACAACTGGCATCGTGAGCCAATGGCTGAAGCATCACAGTCTTGAAGTTGTGGATATTTCTTTGTGGGTTCAGTTTGTTGAACAACAATGGCCGCACCACCTACGAGCAAGCAAAGATCGCATTACCTGGCATGACTTGAAACGTATCCAAGGTTTGACCAAAGAATTTGTTATCCATTGCGTTGACCAAAGACCCTACGAAGTATGGATATCTGCCCTGTCTTGTATTATCAGCTCTTGATGAACAATTTTTTGGATCCCAAGAGGTACGCTCCATTGTGTGCACCTACGCTGGGTTTGCATTTGCCAGACATATGCAGCCGGATGATTTCTGCGCGGTTGAAGAAAACTTACCCGTACCCAAGACAAGAAAGACCTACAGTACAGGGTAGCCAGCGCGTACATTTTACCCAAACTGAAGAAAGATTTCTCTACGACCAGGTCCATTATAACATATCACAATGCGATTGCTTCGCCTCTTCTTTCTGCCACTAGCTGGTTGCTCATTGACATCTCCAAGCAGGTTTTTCACAAAGCGTTTGGAGGTAGAACAGTTTACCAAATTTCGCGGCAAGTACACAAAGCATTTGATAAATCGCACAACTTTTTCTTGCACAACGATGATTTAGTTGGATTTTTCATTAGCTTCCCACTGGCCAGGATCTTGGAAGATGTGGACCATATAATTGATTGAGCGCTATTGCGAACAGAACTTGCTGGACTTACAAACAGCTGTTTTGAGCGTGCCTGTGCGATCGAATTTGCACCACCAGCCCAGCGTTCAAGGCAAAGTAGCATACAGTGACCAGCCCATGCATTCTGTGTGGCTGCGTGACATTCATGACATTGTTCAGCGTTTTGACTTGGGTATTTTTCACGTTTGTGGTCGCAGCTTTCGACAAACCCATGGTGCAGCGATCGGCAATCAGATCTCACCTGTATTATCTGGAGTTTCTGTTTCCAGAATTGAACACTATTGGGCACAACAGCATTCACAGATTCTTGATTGCATTACCATTGCACGCTATGTGGACCATCGACCGATCCTCGCGCCAGAATTTCTGCAAGAAAATGAAACTACCAGGCGTCAGCTTCAGCAACTCTGCAATGTTGATTTTTGCAAGACCCCTGTTGAACTTGAACCTGTTAAAGATCCTGAAGAATTCCTGGGCTTTGTTGCGTCCCCATCCGCCCGAATTTCCGTGGCAACATCGTCATCCCAAAAGTGCGGGGTCCATTCAGACCAATGTGTCAGCTTTCAACGCAAGAGCTGCTTTGATTCGCGCACACAGCTATCCCAAGGATCAGCGCAGAAAGGATATTGATACCCTTCGAACCTTTGTTCCTGCTTCACGCGGAGCAAAGTTACCAGGGTCTTGATGCGAGAAAAATGGAAGCTACCCATATGACCATGAGAGCCGTCTTACAGTTGGAAGTGTTGTCGCGAGTTTGCACATGCGGTCATGCTTCAGGTTCATGCGCTTGAAACCGTCACGTTTCGGGCACGCATTTTTTGTTTTTGATGTTGCTTTCCCAAAAACCTCTGACTGATTAGCTTCGCAGTTTTCAGCACTTATGATTGCTGTTGTACAACGATTTGACAGCCTTGCGATGGGATTTTTAGATTTGTTGCGGACACACTGCCAGAATCCTGACGACAGTCCATTGCGTTTTGCTTGATTTGCATTCATTCTTGACATCTTCCTTTTCCCCTGCAGTGTCCTCAGGTGGATGCTGTGGGGGCCCTCTTCTCTTGCTTCTCTCCCGCTCACTCTTCTTTCTGTCTCCCTCGGTGGTCTTGTCTGTCACCTTCCCCCCCCTTCCCACCCTTCCTTATACAATACTTGTTAATCAACAAATTCAGGCGGGACTGCCTGTGAAGCAGTTGACATGAAAACAAGTTCCCGATGTATAATATATCTATGATTATCTATGCAGATACCGTTGAATGTAAATATGCACTAACCGTCACTAACCTGTTTTGCGATTGGCGTGGATCCGACAGATTTCTTCGCATGAAACCAAGCGTTGATTTTCTTTTTTATCGCGTTATAACCAGCTCTGCCCTTTGAAGTGTGATCACATGCACTATTTGTTTGCGTGTGTGCTGGATGTTTGAATTGCACAATGCCCTAGTGGCTTCCGTGTGCGCGCGTGTGACCCAGTATTGCGAACTGGTTTTGCCAAACCAACAGGAACACCCTTGCACAGGCATGATCAAACACAACCAACCCACCGACTCAAAAAACTCAACAAGCAGGGGGCACGGCACCCGATTTCTTTGCGGTGCCAGTGAAGCGACAGAAATCGGGTGGACGAGATGCTGGATGCAGCATTTTGTACCTGCTGCGGTGCATCTGGATGCCTGAGCGCATAGCTGATGGCCGCTCAAACAACACATTTTCACAAAACAACACCTTTTCCCACAAGTCCAAGCACCTTTTAAATCAGAACCGCAGTTGTGACAATGATGTAGCGTCTACGAGATTTTGGTTTCGGACTTGTTTTTACCTTAAGATTCTGATTCTGGACCTGTCTGCACCTGAAGATCCTGAGATTCAGATTCTGATTGTGGACCTGCCGGTACCGTACAGATTTCTTCTGCCCTTGTGGCTTTATCCAGTGTGTGCGCGCGTGTTCAGCAGTGTGTGTGTGTGTAGATCAGGTAAGCACAGATACCAACCCTCTCCTGTAACCTTCTCGGTGGGCTTGCAGTCCACGATCCTGCACACCGCGCCCGAAGACATCAGCAAACTACACGGAAACACTCCTATGGAAAACGTATCGAATCTATATATGAGCCAAACCTTCGCTCACACACACGTGGATACATCTTTTGTATCATCGTTACACACAGATAGATAGATAGATAGATAGATAGATAGATAGATAGATAGACTAGCTAGCTAGCTAGCTAGCTAGATAGCTAGCTAGATAGATAGACAGATAGATACACATATATATATATATATATATACCTATAATATGTATGGATCATTAATATATGTGTGTTGTGTTCTTGCGTTTGCTTTAGTCTAAAAATGTGCATAATTAGTGATTTGTCTAGTTATTGTACACCAAGTTGGCTCCTGCATTTCTCCGAACAGAGTTTCTCCTCGCCGCACCCCAAAGTACCTGGCGCTGCTCGCGCCCATGCCCCTCATGCTCAGCGATGCAACTCTCTGCTTTGCAATGCTTTAAAGGCAGTTGGCGACGGAATTCTGGGTCAAAAAACAGCATACAACTTCAATATATAGATTTCAATAATTGTTGCCCTTGATAGGCTTCGCAAACAGCGGGGAAGGCTACTGAACAACGACCAGGAACACGTCATCAACAACGCCCCTGTACCATCCCATACCCCCCTCCTAATTCTCAGTGGTTTTTCCAAGTGTGCCAAGCAACTTCCCATAAGCTGCTGGCAGCCACAGGCAGGGCAGTTGCCATCATGGCACACAGGGTCAACAAAAAAAGTTAACCGATATTGATTTTGGCAAGTCAAGCATTGCAAATGAAGGTGAAGTCATGTGAGTTCTACTCGCGCCACAAATTTGGCCTTTGAAATTGGGTCGCCAAAGATTGGAAGTTGCATACATCATGAATCAAATACGTTGAAAATAGGACTGTCTCAAACGCAAATGATATACCGCCTCTGTTGGCTCTGAAGCTTGTTGTGTAGCTGTGGCTGGGCAGCGGGCACTTTGGCTTCCGCCACCCTGTAGCTGACAGAAAACTGTTGGTACCATCGGTTGGATTCTCGGATTCTTGTATTTGATTAGGGGTTGCTTTTTTGTTGCACCAAAAGCTTACCGCCTGGGAGTCAGGAGCCAAAGTCACCAGCAAAAAACACATGCACTTCTGCTCTTTCCATGGGAGCGCTGCCAAGAGAGCCTCGTTTGTGATTTTCATGTGTATGCCTTTGCTGAGCATGCTGGGTCGCTTGTGAAAGGCCCATCTCATGGCAACGGTGGCCAAAGATTTCAGCGATGCAGTGCACGTTGGCTACAGGTGCACGTCTTTCAGTACAAACAGAGCCCGTCACAAAATCAGTCCAGCCAATGATAATGATTTAGCATACTTGATCATACTTGTCCAGGTGGTAGATGGGTCTGGGGCCTCGCGAATGGTGGTTCGCTCAGTCTGCTTCGACTCGTGGGAGTCGAAGATATCGCATGCCTCTGGGGCGGGGTGACATCCCCTAACAAGATCGAGTTATTCCCATGATGCGACAGCTCTAAGGCATCATACTTTTGCTCGTCTATGGACATAGTTGGGGCATGCTTGTGTAGAAACACAGCACAACTACTTTGAAGACTCCCCCGGTGCACTTGAGCTGGCATAGGATCATGGGAGAAGAGCAAAGTTTCAAAAGCGCCAGAACCTTGACTTCCGAATGGATTGATGAATCATCTCATAAACAGGCGTCCAATATGCGTGCTGATCCGGTGTGATATCCATATCATGCACGCTTGAACTGGGACTGGCCATAGGCACCCGATGTTCGCGCTAGCCTGGCACGCAATACCCTCCAGAACATCATCGTCCACAGAAGCTCCTGCAGCTGCCAAAAAATAAAATTATATATATATAAACAAAATATATTATTAATAGTACACAATGCAAAATATATAAAATATAAAATATATATATAAATAATATATATAATGTATAATGCATAATGAATAATATTTAATATATATAAAAAAAATGATATAGTTTTTTATTTAAACATATATATATATTTAAAAATAATATAAAAGCAAAAATTATATATATATGTAAAGAATACATATATAATATATATAATATATATAATACATAATATATATTATATATAAAATATATTTAATATATATATTATATATAATATATATTATATAG
>Ga0126342_10022145_pt1 | contig 10533 bp, 9 predicted proteins | sample Cyp1metagenome_FD_92528 | JGI IMG/M metagenome (GOLD analysis project Ga0126342, IMG submission 92528) | Coral microbial communities from Lord Howe Island, Old Settlement Bay, Australia - Cyphastrea 1 metagenome | ecosystem: Host-associated > Invertebrates > Cnidaria > Coral ...
CCTGCTACCCTGCTCCTGCTGTAAGCTGCTCGGCTGCTACTTTGGTTGTTGCTGCTGCGCTGCTTCTGCTGCGGCTGCTGCAACTGCTTGCCACATCTTTTAGCCAACAAATTGCCTTAAAAAGACGCACCTCCCGGACAGGAAAACACAATGGCACTGAGGGACGGAATGGGTAGTAGTAGTTGTATCAGAAAATAGTAGTAGTTGTTGTTGTGTCAGAAAATCCTTTTCCTTTTCGCGCTCCCCCTTGCGCAGCCGGGGTCGGCGGATATATATGTATATATATATATGCAGAATGGTATAAGCATATGGTACATTGTTTGCAGTGGTTTCCCGAATTTCAGTGCAAGTGTCAGTGTAAAAGAATTGGTGCAATGTTCCCTGGCAATGTTCCCTGCAATGATCCCGTGGTTGCAGCGGTACTGCCGTTGAGGTGGCACAAGCATTGCTGGAGAGCCGCGTGCAGAGCCTCCAGGCCTATTTTCCAAATCATGCAGAGTTTTGACCAAGTCAGCTCGATCCTAGATGTATTGGAAGAATGTCACTCGTACTCATCAGATTGATGGCAATTGCAACATACACCTGTGGGTCTTGAATTATTTGAAGCTGGAGCGTAATGAGAGAGACAAACGCTCAAACCTCGGAGAAACATCCGCCAATCCTTTCCCTGCCCTCATGGTCCATGTGTGGCCAGCATCGCCAGAATTGCAGGAACAGCTGGAAAGTCTCAAATCAGAGCTTGAGGTGCAAGATGCTGATGTGGAGCAATGACAGGTTTGTTACGTAATGGACCATTTCAATCCATTTCATATGTTTGGGTCATGTGCAGATTCTGGAGCTGTTTCAAGAACATTCAGGAGTGCACAGAGTCTGTACACAGAGTTGGGATGCCTTGGTACCGTTTTATATGATTTTGATAAACCTTTATCATGCCTTTGTGCGCATTGTGGAATTTGGAACTTTAAGTCAGTAACTCAATGTGTTTTCTTCGAAACAAAACAAGTAATTTGCATTTGCAATATCTTGACAGGCAGCTCATGTCGCAGAAGAAGCACGACGCTGTCAGGCAGAGGCGGCAGAGGCCAGAGGATGCCCGTCTAACTTTTACATCCCTACATGTTATACCTCAGCAGATCAAAGCCTCTCATCGCATGATTAGCATGTTATGTACAAAGCAGCTTGGATATGTTTGGGTTCATCCAGAAGACACCATTACATGCTGCAACGTGGTGGTGGCTGACAGCTAAGTGCTCAGTGACAGGCACGCTGCGAAGATCTGCAGCAAGCCGCAAAGACCCGCGAAGAGGCCATCAAAGATTGATTTTTGTCGTGCACATGTCTGGTGATGTGCAGTTAAAGTTTGGCCGGCAAGCCGACCTCCCCTTGAATAGAGAGTAGCAATGCGGTGTTGTTATGACGCTTTGTGCTATGGGCAGCTTCATTACCATTTTCTAGTTCTATTCACTTGTTGGCTCCACCGTCTTTCTTAGAGAAACGGTCTTGATGGATTTGGTACTCCCAGATGTGAATCAGTGAATCATGTTCTTGACTGTTCTTGATGTTACACAGAAGTGAAATGCTGGACCTTGTGAAACAGCATGCGAAAGGAGAGGTCCTTGGAGAGGGAAGCCTTTCGATCACAGCTTCACAACCTCAAGGAGTTTGAGCGCTATTCATGGCCCCGGGATCAATATGCACCAACCAGACTCTGAGAGACAACATTTTAGACCATGAGACATGGATCATGGATCTCATATCCTAGTACTGGGTATGTACAGTATATAAATATGCATGAATATGCTATGCATTTAATCATATGTTGTTGCCTATCTCAAAGATACTGATACTACATGATACTGAGGTGTGGCATGTTTTTGTCATCAGGCGCTTTTTATAAATGCAATGAATGATATTGTCATATAATGTAATATAATACATATATATATATATACATTGTATGCCACAGATTTTGCCTTGAAATTTCTGAGGAGGAGCTCAACAGTGCTCACTGTTCCGAAATCTCTGCGGAGGCGCGCCTCCTATCAAAAGACAGCAATGCTGCAATGCTTCACTAATTATTGTAAGTATGAAATTAGAGAAAGTGGGGTTAAACATGATTGAACTGAGATCCTTTAATACCTACTTATAATTATCGCTTTTATATCCTACACTTTGTGTTTCTCTATGCTTCTTCCAGTTTTCTTTTTCTGTTGGTGATTCCTCAGTCATCGCATCCCAGGCAGAACTCCGTGCTGCACTTCAGGCCGCCCAGCGAAGTGCCACAGAAGCTGAAATGCAGGCGGAATCGGGCGGCTTATGGCAGGGTGAATCGTGTTTTCTCACATTGTGCACCAAATGAAGCTGGAGATTGAATTTGAATTTGAATCTATAGGTCTTAATGGACATTTGGGCACATTCGCTTGATCCAACATCCAGTTGCGGTAGTCATGTGGGCGTGTCCCTTCATGGGGCTTGATCTAAGGATTGCCAGTAAAGCCAACGTTTGTTTGAAGTGATCTAAAATTATAACTATATACACATAAAATTACTGAAATTTGGTGGCAACGGGCACTGCTATAACAAGCGCATTCAACTTGAACGATGTTATGGTGAGATGAAGAGTGTTTTCAATACCAAATCACTGAGCCTCAACAGATCAGCATTTTTCCGATGAGCAACAGTCTAGAGTGTAAAACAAATGGTTTCACTGATTCAAAGAGTCAAGCAAAACCAGCGATGCAAAGTATTTTGGGCTGTCAGTGGATCCATTCTGTTGCCCTTGGGCGTGGCGCGTGTGAGATTTGCAATTAGGCCAGAGAAGTGGCAGCGGAACTGGCAAGCTGCCGAGAGGAGGCTCATGATGGTTTTGGTGTTGTGGAGGTAGCAGAGATTAATAGCTGTCCCTACTTTGCCATCCTTGCCGTCCTCAAAGATGCTATGCCGGTGATGAGGATGGATGATGATGGGAATGACAACGACAGTGACAATGACGATGATGAAACGCGTCTGCAAAATACAATAGCTGTTGACTTTGTGCAAAACTGTAGGGCCAGCAAGCTTCGCTCCGAGCCAATGCTGCTGAGGAGCGTTTTGCAAAGTGCAGGGCTTGTGTGACTCTTCTGTGTCTTTATCAGGAACCCTTCTCTTTTGAAGCTCGAGGTTGTTTTGTTGATACACTTGCCATCAGAGCATTGGACATCTTCTTACCGTCATGGTGTCTATAGTCTTTGCATTGAGGTTAGAAGCGGGAACCGCTCAGTGGAAGGAGGCGACTGCTAGCCGCTAGAGGTTTGTTGCGACCAAGATGGACATGATGTGGGGTTGAAGATGCCTGGGGTGACCACCCAATTGACTGAAGGCGTGTATGAGAGTCATATTTTTCATGCCAACGTCAATGCATTATAATTCTTAGCAAGATGATGCAAGATGTATGACTTAAATTGACTTAATGTTTTATCGGCATGAACCGACAGCGGACTTGAACACAGGTCTTGTGCCCGAAATTTGGACAGGAAGATACAGGAAGATACAGAAAATTTGGTCTGTTTATGTCTGTTTTGTCCCTGCTGTTTTGGGATTCTTCCTCGTGTCACCTATATGCGAAGCTTGAATTGAACAGTTGCACAAATTCGTCCAGGTCTTGCATGTTCAGCCACTTCAGTTTAGGGCTGAAGCCGTCAGGTAGAGAAATCTTTGAAGGATGAGGTTCTTGAAGCCCGCAGAACCTGCGAAAGTGCAAGACCCAGTAGCACCAAGTGGCATCAAGCGTCAGTAAACCATAGGTACCAAAGCAAAGGTCATCAAAGGTCGGCATTATCATCAGCTCTTGCACCTACTCAGTCATGGCTCGCCCTGCACGCTTTCAACACATGCGCACGACATTACTGATTCATTATTTTGTATTTTTTGATATATGTTTCCTTGTTCCAAGTTGTGTGTTGCGTTGTGTTGCATTGTGTTGTATAGGGAAGAACATTGTTGTGTTGCTGGCCATTGTTGGCCTCAAAATCATGGTGGCACAATGCCCGGAGGCCACAAACAACTGATTCGTGCACTGCAACAGTCCATGGCAGAGCAGAAACAGCAGGCAGAAATGGAAAGCTGCAGAAGCTGCAGCTGCGGCCCTTTCTAAAGATTCTGACATATTTTGACATATTCTGACATTTCTCTGGCATTCTTTGGCCAATTTTGTGATCCATGTTTGGCAGCCCTTGCTGGTTTTGCTCGTATGGTTTGAAACGTTCACAATTTGCCGGGAGGCCTGTTGTTTAGCTCAAGATCGGAAGCATCACTTTCTCACATATATATATACCACTCCATGTATCTGGACTGGACACTGTAGACAAAAAAAATGCACCATAATGTGATGTTTCGCGTAATTTATGTTTAAGGTGAAGTATATAATTAGATGCTACTATTGGCAATCATGTATATAATCATGATCAATCATGCGCCCGTTTGCTAGCAGGCAGATTCAGAGGCAGAAGATTTGCGAAGACAGTGTTGCTGCCTCGTTCTTGAACATGAAAATACGAAACCTCTTGAAACTTCCCAGGAAGCATGCCCGTATCATAATCTTCTAATGGGTGATGGCAAAAAACATAGAACAGATGAGAAAAGCCTTCTGGAAGAACCGGCTAAGAAGCCGCGTAACAGAACCACATGTTGGGAGAAAACAAGGCACATTGCATGCTGCACAGGGGATCCCTACAGGGCTACCTGTTTTCTAGCACCTGTATTTTTGTGCACTATGCATGGGTTTTCGAAGTTTCAATGCGCGCAAACAGTGTGATTCGTGGTTCTCTGACCAGCAGCCAGATTGTCAGAGACGACTCCTATGCGAACCGTGTTCGGGCGCCAAAAAGCTGTCATCATGGGCAACCAGCTCCTTTCTCCATGCGCGTTCGGCGAGCAAACACAACAAACACCTTAAGTGTTCATGAGAATTGGAATAATTAGATACATTGTCGACATTCTCTGACGAAAAACATACCTATGATTCACTATGATCGAAATGGGGCGCTCAGGTCTGCTGGATCGCGCAAGCTCACTTCCGACAGTTTCAAGTTCTCTCAGGTGTGAGTTTTATATAGACCATGTTGACTCTGCATTCTGTTCTAGAGTTGGTGTGAACAATGTAATCACAGCAGTTGCTTGTAGAGGTGCCAGCTATTCTTATGTAGACATTGCCCAGCATGCTTAATGTCAGCAGCAGGCTGCGTGATGGCATTTCATTATTTTCATGCTTCTCCATGACAGTCAAGGTCTTACCAACTAGCCATGGCTAGATGCGCCAACTAAAGCCTTTTCGGGATTCCTACTGTACAGTGCCTTCTTGGGTAGCCCAATCTGTAGGCCAGTGTCCAAGAAGAGGAGCAGGAAGAGGAAGAGGAGGAGGAAGAAGTAGCGGAGGCACCAGCAGCAGAGGAGGAGGCGTGGATATCACAACCACCAACTAACCCAAGAGCAGAATCAGTTCGCAAAAGATGTTGCTTATTTCATCATATTTCATCACAGTTTTCCGGAATGGACGGAAAGCAAGACACTTCCCGCTTGCCGCTTGCCGCTTGCTCATTCCTACAAGTAGAAGTTGTTGCGAGTCCTGACGGGTCCTTCCAACTCTGGCTTTGTTGACAATGCCACTTTGAAGCAGTGGTTTGTTGGCTAAATTAGCAAACAAATTTCAAGCTGAGCCTCGACATGTATCAACTCCGGGTTTTGCTTCGCAGAGGCGCCTGTTGCCCCAGTGCAGCCAGACAAGACAGAGGCTTTGGAAGAAATGCCCCTGGGACACCTGGATGTAATGTCCAGCCTCCCGCCTCCCTGGGACCTGAACCCACTTCTAGGTTGAACCCACAACAGAACAAGACATAACAAGACTATAAAAGAAAAAAATGGGAAATATTGGGAAAAATAAAAAGCAACCGGCTTCTGGGAACACGCTGGAAACACTTCTTCATTTCTGCAAGACATGACAGGTCGCTCCTGACGCCGGGCCCTTGTTACATTATATTACATATGACCCTACATAGTTGACACGGACAACGCCTTACACAAAAGGACGATCAGAATCGTGGCTTAAGGGAATGCAATATAATGCGACGGTGATACCCGGTAAGTGAATATATTAATGTAATATACATCCTCAGTCCATCCAAAGAAGCTTTGAAAGTCGCTTATCCACCTCTCTACTCACTGGAGTTGGAATGACAGCCTCCAGCACATAGAATTCCTGAATGTGGATGACTGCACTATCCTCCACACGCAGTTCATTGATATTCATCAACTCATCGTTCAAGGATGTTCTTCATCCATCTATGCATTTGACTTTCCATCAATTACTGGATCATCCATCCATCCATTCATCCATCCATTGCACCAGGTCTTGGGTCACTTGAGCGATACCTTGCTGGACCACCTGGAATCTGCTGACCCGCAGTGAACCCAGATGCAAGCACTGGGAGGGAAGCATTTCGAGGAAACTGAGAAACCATGTTTTTTGACGCGTAAATGCATTTTTAATCCATAAAGTTCTATAAAGATCCACCAAGATCCAAAAAGTACAATACTGACAATACTTCTAGGTACTGTACTCGTACTGGGGTGAAGTGCAGATGTTCTCTTAAGCCAATTCTCGATCGTTTCCAAACCAACTTGATGCGTTTGATGGAAGCTGTGGAAATCTACAGATATCTCATGAACTTGGCGCTAGCTGGACGGCTCAAGATCTTCAGAATATTTCAGAATCCCCACCAATCTCCATCCAATCTCCATCCCCATCAAGCTCCATCAAGCTCCATACATTCAATGGCCGCAGGTCTACTCGTCGACCCAGCAAAGGATCAGCACCTCCGGAAGCTGCTGGGCACGAAGAGGTGGGAATCGCAATGGCATGGGCGCTTGAGGACAGATCAGGCAGATCAGGAAAGATGCTGACCTCTGACCTCAAGATTCATCAACATGTTGCATCATTTTGCATCATTTTTGCTAGAACACAGCTTGATAGGATTATCAGATCAAACCACAGGAAAAGCAGCGAAGATGAGCACGCAAATTCTGGCAAATCATGAGAACATTGTAGAAATTTGCAGAATCATTGTAGAATAATTGTCTATCATTGTCTATCAAATTGTAGAATCATGTGCAAATTGTTTGTTGTTGCGGCTTTGTAGCGACACCTGTAGTGACAATGTGTCGGGGCCGTATGGGGCCGTGCAGGTGGCCCATCTTTGGGATCGCATCAACTATTTGGAGAAGCGCTGCAGGAGCTACGTTCACTTTCTAAGTTCACAGCAGACATCACAAAACGATTCACCAAACGGAACGATGGAGAAGCCATGAGAAGCTTGGATACTGCCATGAAACATCATGAAACGTAGTTTTGCTATGTTTTGCTCATTGTGGCAGTGTTCCTTGTTTGGGGGAGGTTTCAGATCTGTCGTAGGTACAAATTCTTAGCGGAAACAAGATGTTGAGTGAGCAGCTTCTAGCTATTCAGTTTCAGTCGAGAGTTCTTTGGGACGGAAGTTTCGAATCGCTTGCCCTCACAAGTCCAGACCAATTAGAGATATTAATTCGAATTCTTAGAAGAGGCTGCAGCTGAACATGCTGAACTACTCGTACCTTGCACTTCACAGATCTTCACAAATCTTCACAGATCTTCACAGATCTTCATGTTACAGTTGTTACATGTTACTTTGGTCGGGAGACTTCAGGACTCTCCAAAAAAAGTTGGATGCTCGGCCCATCATCTACCAAGCACCGACAGGTGTGATATGTCTCGGGATTCCGCAGAATGCCGGATTTGGTTTGAAATTTGACAAAGTTTGAAATCAGCTGGGGTTACAGAATCCAAATTCGTATGCCTACTCTGAAAAGGACTCGTCCGCATAAGGCCCATTGTGGCAGCCGGATGGGAATTGTGGCTTGCATTGTTTCATCTTCTTTCAGACGCAGTAGTCGATCTTTTGCCCGAAGTGTTCCCGGGTTCCCAGATACGGGAATCCTGAGGCCCGAAACACAAAACATCACAACAGATAAACATTCCCCGACTACAAATAGCCCATTTTGCGTTAGCAGCTGGGGTTGGACTCCAGCGATGACTGCTCATCCATTGCCAGGTTATGGTCCCTTGAACTTGGAAGCTGGGAATGAAGTTGCCGGAGGCAAGGGTTGTGCTGGCAGATGGATGATGTGTGTAAGCCATAGCCTCATAGCCATTAAAAACTATCGGCCGCTTGAATCCACTTGATAGAACCAAGACATAGAAGCCTTGGTGAGAAAAGTATAGGTTCCCCTCACACATCCAACTCTGAATAGCCTCAAGGTTGACATACTATCATACTAAATTATCATACTGGTATTTTCGGATACTTTGCCATTGCTTATTGCTTCTCTGGAACTGTTAAATTGCTAGTAGTTGGGCGCCCTGATTTTAGGATCAGCGACTTGGGAACCGTGGCTCCGAGAGGTGTGGGAACCAGGTGGTTGTTTCGAAGATGTTCAGAGGGAGATTGAGATGACATAGTCATACAGTCAATATATAGTCAATATTATTGCGTCAATCTTCTGAATCCTGGTCCTATGTCTTTGGGATCTTTGGATATCTTTGGCCCATGCTATAGAGGATTGGCGATTATGAAATTCCAGGTCTTCGGGAAAACTCTGGTGAAATTCAGTGCTGAAGATGCCAATCCTGGCAGGGGGAATTAGTGGTGACAAGATGTGACAAGTTGTCCTGCAGACGCTCCAACAAAAAAAGAGGAAAACACAACAGGTCACGGGCCCCGTGGCAAGACGCTTGCACTTGCCCCAGGCACGTTTTTTTTGAGCTTGTGTCGGAACAAGTGTCAGTCATCTCAAGAATATTCAACTGTACTACAACCGTGCATAGACCCTCTCAGAATAGGCAGGGCAGTAGTTGCAAGATGGAGAACAGAGTTTGTAGTAGAAGAGGCCTTATTTTTTGATGTCCTGATGTTCCCTTTCCCCTTCTTAGTTTTGTTTGGAGCAGTTTTGAGAGGGGAAATATCTTTGCTCAAGTAGTCAACCTCTGTTCATTCCTCGGAACTCTTCAGGTCAGGTGACTTTTTAATTTTGGTCGATACATTAGACATCACATGACATCACTAGATCACTATGGATGGGCCCATGGACCATGATTGGATCACCAGAGTTCTAGTTCTATATGACAGGTTTTCCTGGCCGTGTCCACTGCCCGATGCCCTCAGGGTTCAGAGCAGCGTGTCGCAAGCGTAGCTGCGCACTTTGGTGGCATAGAAAGGGCCAGGAGCAGATAGACTCAAGACACATTGGCCGTCGTATGTTGAAAGCCAGTACTGCAGTTGGTCTCATGATGTGGTGAAGATTTGGAGAAGTTGAGAAAACATAGAGCGCACTTTTACTAATCGAGAGTCAGTATGCATAATGCATTGGGTCACAGGCTCCTCTCAGGATCCTTAGGAACTCTATGGAACTCTACAGTCAAGGTTACATGCACATCATCGGAACCAGAGAGGGACATGCTGCTTGGAATGGAGAAGTTGGAAAGCGCCTTTGTAGTGTCCAAAGATGTCCAAAGCTTGAAAATGAAAGGATGCGGTCAATCCACCTTTGCAAGACTCGTAATTGCGGATTTTAAGGCTGAATGGGACACAAGGTGAAACAAGCGGACATATGACCTGACACCTGACAAGTTTGGAAGTTTAGTGGCTCCTAGACCGTGATGCACGGGTTTGTATATAAATCTCTCCATCCTCCAGGCCCCTTTGCCAAGCAATCGAAGTGCGGGGGCACCCAAGAGCAATCTTATGGATCTTTTTCCCAAAAGCATCTCCGATGCTTGGGTTCTCGTTTAGGCACTTTGTCGCGAGGGAGCGATACGGAAGTGACGAAAGGATGGACGGAGGGGAAACCGTGGGAAATAGCTTGTGGAGAGCTCCGGTGGAAAGGAGCGATACGGGAGTGACGACAGGGTGGACGGAAGGGAAACCGTGTGAAATAGCTTGGGGAGAGCTCCGGTGGAAAGGAACGATACGGGAGTGACGACAGGGTGGACGGAAGGGAAACCGTGTGAAATAGCTTGGGGGAGAGCTCCGGTGGGAAGGAGCGATACGGGAATGACGACAGGGTGGACGGAAGGGAAACCGTGGGAAATAGCTTGGGGAGAGGCGCGGTGGGAAGGAGCGATACTGGATTGACGACAGGGTGGACGGAAGGGAAGCCATGTGAAATAGCTTGGGGAGAGCTCCGGTGCTTGGAGGGCCGGGGGCGGTTATAAGTACATAGCAAGGTTAGAGCACTTATATAACCTACTTACTAAGTGCTGTAACCTACCTTATAAGTGGTGCGAAGTTACCTTATAAGTGGTGCTAAGCGGTTTGCTGTCTCTAAGTCACTTACATAAGTAGCTACTGTTTTCGGCCAAGTATATATTATGTTCCATAAATGATTACGCAACTTATGGCACTTGGCTAACCACTTGGCCTATGTGGGCTAAGTGAGATAGGCAGCTTACGCCCTAAGTGGCCTAAG
>Ga0126342_10022146_pt1 | contig 10532 bp, 8 predicted proteins | sample Cyp1metagenome_FD_92528 | JGI IMG/M metagenome (GOLD analysis project Ga0126342, IMG submission 92528) | Coral microbial communities from Lord Howe Island, Old Settlement Bay, Australia - Cyphastrea 1 metagenome | ecosystem: Host-associated > Invertebrates > Cnidaria > Coral ...
AAGTGGGGCCCCCTAGATAGCTAAGTTGGTTTATAACTCCAATAACTATGGTTTATGGTACCTATAACTATAGTTAATGGGGTTTATAAACCATCTTATAACTGGGGGGCCCCACCTTGTAGAGAAGTGATTTATCACTACTTCAGTGGGATTTTACTTTTCTATCTAATTGGGGGTTGCTAGCTGGCTGGCTGGCTAGCTAGACAGATAGATCTACACATTTCTTGTGAGCTTCAGCCTTGTTCGCTTTAGTCTGGCAGGTGAGAGCCGGGCAACTCGTTTGGGTGGATGATCTGTAAACAGAGCATCCCAGAATCAATCAGAAATTAAAGGAGTCAGATGGGCCACAAAGAAATCCATGCGCGCGTTCAGATGTCCACGTATACCCCAATTGACTCAAACACGGGGAACATCATTTTCTGAGTCACTGGATACCAGGGCTTTCCCATCATTTTTGAATGATCGCAAGAGTTGGTCTAGGTAATATTTGGGGGTTTCCTAAAATAGGGGTACCCCCAAATCATCCATTTATAGATGGATTTGTCCTTATAAACCATCCATTTTGGGTATCCTCATTTATGGAAACATCCATTTGTTCAAAAAAGAATCATCACATGCCAATGGTCGCAAGGCAAGCTGCCGACCGAGTTCGAAGCCCTGAGACATGACAAGCATAGCGAGGTGGACCGCGGCAACCGAAAAAGCCATCAACCTACCATGACCGGTGCTGGGCTACACTATACCACCCATCAAAATGGTGATTTGAGTGATGGTTATGGAATTGAGTGAATCCCACATGAAATGGAATTTTCAGGAGAAAGTCATCGAACTAAAGGGGGGCTTTTCCAGCTAACCATGTTTGATTACCAGAGGGTACCGTACTTCATGTGGGGTCGCACTTGCACCTACTCAAGGTGGAGGTAGGGGCGCAGCTGACTCTAGGATAGGAGCGAATAGGACCTGACCTCGTTTTGCGTGGCAAGCGCAATAGTTTTTGAGGTGGGAAAGGATCGTTTTCCAGCACTGACAGTCAACTTACGCACAGAGCGCAGTGTCGTTTATAGTACTTTCCAAGTTGTTCTGGATGCTACGTTGTAACATCCATTTCAAGAACTCCCAAGACGCTCTGGATGCTACATTGTAACATCCATTTCAATTAACTCCCAAGACACTCTGGATGCTACGTTGTAACATCCATGTCAAGTATGAGCTTCCAAGACGCTCTAGATGTTACGCTGTAACATCCATTACAAACAACTTCCAAGACGCTCTGGATGCTACGTTGCAACAGCCATGTCAAGAAACTTCCAAGACGCTCTGGAGGCTACGTTGTAATGGCCTCCCTGGAAGAGCTCTTGTATGTAAAAGCATTTCTGTGTAAAGGCCACCCCGTATGCCTGGAAGTGTGCCATCCTGGGCTTGGAAGTGATAGGGAACGTTTACATCCCCGGTGTGTCTGGAGGTGTGCCATCCTTGGTTTAGTGAACGTTAACATCCCCACGGAGGTGTGCCATCCTTGGTTTGCAAGCGAACGTTAACATCCCACCCCACCCCAACCCCATTTCACCCTTTTTGCAGGTGTGCCGTCCTTGGTTTGCAAATATTAGTCATTCGTCAACGTCAACATCCCACCCTTCACCACCCCAAACGGTTAAACCCCAAAAGGTTGAGTGACTTATTGAGTGAAAAGGTGCGAACGTGACCCTATTTGGGGTAGAGGCGAATGTGACCCTGGTCCCCCAAAGGGTAATTCTAGTAGGGCCATAATGGCAAACCCATGGATTTTAGGTGTCCCAAAACATGGAGGAGCTCAGATGTTTTGGAGCTTTCTGCGGTTTTGCTGTGTCACTGGAGCCTGGCACGGGGGGATTGCTTCCATGTTCGGGGAAAACATCGTTCTGGATAAAGCACTTGCAGCATCACTGTGTTTTGTTGGGCACATTTGGGCACAATTTCGCGTTAATATCCTAGAATTGGTTTGAGGGAAAATCTTTAGGGACTTCCCATTTTGAATGGTAAAAACTATGGTTGCCTGAAGTTGCCTGCAATTTTTCACATAAAGCCAGCCCAGTGACAATACTGTCATGGCGAACACACGAGACTGACAACTACTCCTAGGATGCCAGCTTGTCAAAAAGGACTTCTACATCTCACCCTACAGGCCTTTCCCCAACATCTATTTGTGGGACAGAATGTTGTATATACTGCCGTAACATGTCATCAAAAGAAAGAGAAGACGAACTGCAACATTGTAGCTGTGCAAGTATGACTGTCGATTCCAGGTGCTTAGATGGATTACAGCCATTGCAAAGAAGATCGGTGACAAGCATGTCTCCTATCCCGACAAGCAGCTCGCCTCAAGTTTTGGTGAATCTAAAGGGGACATGATTGCGGCCTCAGATTTGGCACTGATGCACAACGTCTTTGTCTCGCAACATTTGGTTTGCCCCCCCTTTGACCCTTTGAACAACAACATAACCTACCCTTTCGCATTCTATTGGCAATCCTGATGTTAGAATTGGAGGTATCCCCTTTTTGTCCGTTTGCAACCAGTGTTTGTCATCTCTTTATGCGCTGTGCATTGTTTGTTTTGTCTCCGAAAGGATCGTGGACAAAGACAAATTTCGCATCATCTACGGTGGCTATGAATATCACATCCACTCCTCCCTTCGACACCAGGAGCTTGGCTGGGCTTGGCTGGGCCATTTGGGGGGTATACATCCATGCTTCCCCAGTGAAGCTATCGGGGTTCTTAGAGGCATGTTGCTGCCGCTGCAGGGTGCTGCTCATTCAGGGTGCTGCTGTTAGAGTGCTGGTGCCGTTGCAGGGGGTTGCTGCGAGATGTCCATGGCAGTGTGGGGCATTGGGGCCTGCTGGAGATTATGTTTACGCAGTGTCAACAGGAGAGTGTTTGGTTGCTGCCCAAGAATATCCTGTGCTATCTGGGGTCTATGCGGCATAATTTCAGACAGAACCATGTGGAAGCAGCCTTCGACACTTCTTGAACTGGACACCGAACTGAACTATGACCCCACCAGCTAAGGGTGACTTGACAAGACAGTAGTCCTGAGAGGAAACAAGAAGACAAAAAAAACAGAACTGTTCAAACAAATGGACACCAATGCTTTGGCACATGAGAGTGATGCATGTTTCAAAAATGAGGGTTTCATGTGATCTAGGAGCTGAATTCCAAAGAGAAGTGTCTTGGTTGCAAGCACAGAAACAGACTCAGTTGGTTTGTTGGTAATTATATAATGTGTTCATACACAAATAAACCTGCCCATGCATGCCTCCAGGCAAAAAGACTTACAGAGACAGACACAGACACAGATAGAGACACAGACACAGACAGAGACACAAACTGGGACAGAAACAGACATACATACATTTACACATTTGTACGCATGTGCGCGCACACACATACATACATGCATATATATATATATGATATACACACATACATACACCAATTTTGCATGCATGGACTTAAGGAGAAAGACATGACTCTGTAGAATGAATGTACACTGTACATATATATATATTATACTACTTGGATTCCTGTTTGGAAGGTGTGGCCAAAGCGTGAGATCCAACAAAAAAATCCGGGCTTAACTTTCCAAAAAGCTTTGATGTGCTGTACGGAATCCTCGCCCAGGAAGACAGTGCTGAACGTCTTGGCACACATGGGAGTCTTTGGAGATGTGAAAGTGAAGTCTGGAGAAGAAGAGCTTGCCGAGGAGTGAGGCCATGGTAGGGCAGGATTGGTTTGGGGCCGTTGGTGTAACTGTCTGGACCCACATATGGCTTGTCAGGACGCTAGCCACAGCTAATTTTACAGGATTCAACCAGAGTTAGAATGCTAACTTCTGGGATCAAAGCTGTGCTTGGATGCTTTCCCGAGGCCTAGCAAGTGGTTTGAAGCTGGGATATATATATATGTATATGTATATGTATATGTATATATATATATATAAATGTGAGCCAGGCACGGGCACAAGCTTTAGCTAGCCTCTGTTCGCAAGCCCCTGTATTTTCAGTAATATCCAGTCAGGATTTTTTCTCTGCCATGTCAGCCTCGCGTACAATTCAAGCAGCATCCATCTTTACTTGGACAACCTTTTGGCGACTGCTCCTGCACTATATACTAGCTCCTGCTTGTTGTTCTGGCTACATTTTTCTACATCGACATATTCTCCAATCACTATTTTCTGGATTTGTCGTATTCAACTCCTTCCTCAAGGCTGTGGGGGAAAGCTTGCACAGTCTCTTCTACATCTCATTCTCCGAGTTTGCTGGGGCCAGTACCGATTCAACCATCTCTTACTTGGTCTCATTGTGTCTTGTTTCGGTTGCATTATTCTCCTGTTTGCAACTCCAGCCAATTTTCTACTTCATCGACATTTTCTCCACGCACATTTTTCTGGATTTTTCACCTGCCACTCCAAGATGAATACAAAGGGGGAGGTATTCCACATCAAGTCCTACTTATCACTCTCTTCTTTCGCTGGAATGTAGACTCATCGTCATTCTGTACTGAAGGGGCCGTGGCAATTTCCATTTCCTGTTCTCGCGGGACTGAAAGTCCCTGTTTATAAAGTGAAATTTGTTCTAAGGACATTTTTTGCCTGGAGGTAGCTACCACCAGGAAGCTGTTATCATCAGCTCCGACCACATCATGCCACATCACAGGTGGCAAATTTTTATTAAGGTCTCTCCACTTCAAATTTAGGGGCCAAGACAAATTTTTCTTTCTAGCCACATCAACTCCATTACCTTGCAGCTAAAACTCGCAGGGGAGACCACGGTCACTCCATCGTTGTTACTTTCTCCCTATTCTAGTTCTACTCTCCAAAGCGAGAGATAAGTGGTCACGAACCCTGCTGTGCGTCACGGGACCGATCTCCTTAAAAATATTTCTTCTTTGTGATTTTTGTTTCTCCGTCGTTTCGTTGGTTTTGGGGACCACCTACACAAAACCATCGGGTCCCGTGTTATAGGTGCTGGTTAGTAGCTTATCCTGCAGCCACAGATTCTCCTGTTCTTTTCTTTTTTTTGTCACTTTTTTCATTTTGTTTCTCCATTCGGCTGACGGAAAGCTGCTGCTGACGTGTAGTTCGACATGAACTGCATATCGCTGTGGAAAAATATATGTGAACAATTCATTAAAAAATACCCAATAGTGGGACCACCTGGTTCAAGACAAGAGTGCTATGACTTCCAACCCATAAATAGGAATACCTACTAGTCAGACGGTAAAATGGGAATTCATGGGACATGATCGGGATGATTAATTAGTGTTCATGGCTTAAATTAATTCCAAATTGCAAGATGGCCAGGTTCGGAGGTTGCCCTGACGGCTGAGAGCAACAGCTTGAAAGCCAGGTACAAATTGGCAGCGCACCAATGCTGCCGTGATGCCAACATGGCCATGTACAAAGGATGGACCAGGGAAACAACTTCCCAAGTTAGTGCCAATTCAAATCGTAACATGATGATGAACCAGTCAAACTAGGTGTACCCGATATATGGCAACTCTAGTGAGATAAACGTGGCGATCATCCATTAAAATTGTTGCTTCCTTGGACCTTGGTGCGAGACACTTCTGAAGCCAGTGTTTCAATGCCGAGATGAAGTGGTTTCGTAGTTTGCTGGATTTCACGAGCCGATTGGATGTCATTTTTCTGCACAAATTGGTTCGCAAATCCAGGGAAACCGATGTCTTTTCTTGGGCTTCAATTTGGATCTGGGTCTGAAATTGTGTACCCTTCTCATAGATGCATCCAGCAATTGGCACCGAGAATTTGTGCGCAACGACATTTGAAATCAAAACAACAGCAGCGGTGGTCCCTTCTGCATGGTTCAGGTTTAGTGAACGGATACTGTACAGTGAATACAATGCACAATGAGCATTCGTATAGATCAAAGCGGGATCCTTAAGGAGGATTAATGAAGCTCTGATCTTCCATGATCTTTTCTATGTGTTTCCTCTGTTGGAAGCATCTTGCAATGCTTAAGCGCCTTGGAAACCACAGCAACTATACGATCGCCAAATTTCAGGATATCGAACATGGAAGTTTCAGTTCATGGTATCAAGATGGGCATTCAGGGACCCCAACTCTGCTTCCTTCAAGATGAATTGGCACTGGCGATTTCCTTCAACTTGATTCGTGTAGAGTTTCGATGTTTTTCAACCACATGATCCTTCGTCATTTGGACCCAACCAGCATATCATTTTTTCATCTTTTTATGCAATCCTGATTTGAGTCCTGACTCTGGCACCCTGAGTAGACGGCTGTCAGGATGCACACCCATCCTTGCCCAAGAGCGCAGGTGTCCTGCTGAGGGTGGGAGAGCAGCATGAAACCTCTGGAAAGGTAGCAACGGCAAGTCCTCCATTCTTGTTTGAAGATCATCTATATATAACAATATAATCGAAGGCCAGTGAAGTGGTGCCAGGGTTTTTCTGAACTTTAGCCAAGCTTCAGGCTTTTGAAACATCATCTTGAACAAACATGAACAAACATTAATCATCGTTTTCGCCCAAATTTTTCTATTGAAAGCATCATTTTTTAATACGCCAGCTGCAGATGATTTTTTTGGATGCCAGCTCCACTATGGCCCGTCTGGGATCAGGTGAGCATCCTGTGAATCCCTTGGCCAATTTGGCCAATGGCACAGAGGCGGGTTGAACAAAAATCGGCGCAGGAGTCCTACTGTGGATGGGAGAAATCCTGCATCACCTTGGATGGTTGAAACCCTATGAATAGTGGGATAAACCACCTATCAACTGGTGCAGGATTTCTTCCATCCACAGTAGGAACGATGAAGTGGCAGATCTTAATCTAGTTTCATCGTAAGTTTTCTACTCTGATTACTGATTTTGCCACTGGTGAACTCACATTCTGAACTCACATCTCCTATTATTTTCTTGGTGAACTCACATTGTTGTTGTTGTTGTTGTTGTTGCTGTTGCTGCTCAATTCACTGATTTTCTTGGGGATTCTCCAATGGCTTGACCGCGGTGAAAGAAACAGCTTTCATACGTGCCATGCTCAAAAGTTGCTTCATATCTACCTATCTATGTATAATATATATATATATATACATACATAACATACGTATATGTACGTATATATTGCAGTAAACATATATGTATATATATATAAATAAATAAATAACATCCACACCCATAGTGGAGGATGGTCATACCACCATGAATTGGGATTTGTATACCCATTCTGAGGACTTCCTTATGACATTATGGGACTGGCTGCCTTGGCAGGCGATTCTCGACTCCTTTGCCTATCTCCTATCACCTGGAGCCATCACAGTGAGGTGGGGCTGCCTAGGAGGATCCAGATCGGATGGGTCCAGAGCTGGAGGTATTCCTTGAAGTTGCCATGGTTGATGTCGCCAACAATTGGAATATGATGGGGATAATATCTATACATATATGATTCATATATGTGCTTGAGGTTTTTTAGCCCCAGTGGTGATATAGCTGTTTTGGACAGTGTTCGGAACCTGTTATTGGTCCGAGCACGAAGGTGCTACAACCTGGACTTGGGTATAGGTCAAAATGTGAGGCGGAAGAAGCTGGTCCCTTTTTCCTTGTAGCAAGTTTTGGCCCAGGGCCCATACCCGACATTTAGGTCACTCTGGGCAACCAGTTTTTGGTCCTGCTGTGTGCTGTAGTAGACCCGGCACAGGAAGTTGCAGGAGATCTTTGAGAAGGCAGTTGGGCATCGACAGACCCACGCACTTGGTCCTTTTGAAGACACCATCCAAAGTAAGGGGAACCATGCAATTTGTTTGTGGTCAATCATAGAATATCCCCTAGTTGTATCTAGTTGTAGTAGTTTTAACAGTTGGATGAGTTTCATATTGCGGATGGGGTGCCATGTGACGTTGTATCTCCAGGAGTCTCCAAGACGGATACAGCTGGTCCATGGAACTTCATCTCTTCAAAGATTACCCTCTGGTAATTTAACATAGCTATGGAAAATGGACCATTTATAGATGTTTTACCTATTAAAATGGTGATTTTCAATAGCTATGTTAGTTTACCAGAGGGTAGACCCATTGGGCCCAATCATTTGGCATCATCTTTTGCCATCCTTTGGTGAAATTTAAGGCATCACGGAGTGACATTTCTATCCCATCCATATGATATCTGTATTATCTGTATCCCATACCCTCTGGTAAACGTTTACATAACTATGGAAAATCACCATTTTCAATGGGTAAATCCACTATTTCGACTGGGCCATTTTCAATAGCTTTTTGTATGTTTACCAGAGGGTATCACCCATGGGCCCATAACCTGGCGATTTCTGCCAGGTCCGTATCCCGGAGGTGCGTTTGTGCCTCCGCGCCCACGGACAGATACGGGCGCTGCTGCGGTGCCTTCAGCAGGAGGGGCCCGGTTCCCTATGGGGGGGCAGAAATGGAAGGGATTCTGCCAGAAATTCTTGGTTGATAGTGCTTCAGCCATCAAAAAATGGTGAGATAATGGTGATTTACATATATAAAAGGTTATTTTCCATATAGTAGTGGTTAATAGTGGGAAAAACGCGGGAAAAACAATAACCATGGAGGAATCATGGATAATGGTGATTTGCATTCCGGTAATTTAACATAGCCATGGAAAAAGGGCCCGTTTATGGATGATTTACCTATCAAACATGGTGACCTTTTCCGGAGCTATGTGGAATCACCAGAGGGTATTTGAGGTGATATTTCAGTGGATAAAATGACCAGCAAAAAAGAATTAGATATGAAAAAGTGGGGCCTGAACCAATAATTGTAGGGATGTACAGTAGAGGGTTATCCAACTTCAGTTCAAAACGCAACATGGGGTGGGAATATCTGCAGGAACCCAATTTTGTTGCCAGTAAAAATGTGGAACAGTGTGAAAAACGAGAAGTCCGTCCCAAAGTAGGCAACTTTGATAGCTGTCCCACTTTTCACCAGTGGAAACCCTTAGATGGCGATGGATCAAGTTACCCTCTGGTAAATTAACATAGCTATGGAAAATCACCATTTTTAATGGGAAAATCCACTATAAATGGCCATTTTCAATAGCTATTTTGACATAACCAGAGGGTAGCTATGAAATACCGTATTTTGGGATGAATTGAAGATCCATCACTTCCGGCTGTTTTTTGATGTCCACCCGGGGTACAACTGGGTGACAGACCCATCCCGGTGCCAGGTGGAAGATGATCCTTCCATGCGTCTCCTGCGAATCGGCCATGGAACCCAAAAGGGAGGGGGGTTGGGTTCGATGATTTGATGATTCTCCTCTTTGAACATGGCAATTCTAGGGATCTTTTGAAATTTTGAGGTTCGCAACATCAATGTGATTTTCTGGCTGTTAGACACGCTGTGTGGCTGTTGGCATTGCTTGAGCCTGGACTCTTTCAGTGTGACCGAGTTGCTGGAGATGAGGGGTGGGACCTTCCTACTGAGTAACTGCAGAGTTCGTTGCGAAGCTCACAGGGCTTGTGGAAGCGGAATGATATCGCTTTGATGTGGTCGCTTGTAGCTCTGATACACAAATAGCATAAACATGTACTGTATCGCTCAGAGTTGGGAGCTCAGCAATCTCCACAGGCCAACATTGAAGAAAAACAACATCAGCTGAATCCATCCACAGTAATTTTGTTGATGTTTAGGGTGGGTCAAAAGTCAGAGATTTGGTCCCCCAGAAGTTGCGCTGCCATTTCAAGGAGACTTGCTGCGAATCCCTGATGGCGGCCGTGGATGCCCCCCGGAAGACACAGGCAGATGCTGTCGTTTCAACGCCTTGGGAAGAGTTTCAAAGGACAATGGCAGGACCTGAAAATTCTTGGGATGGTCGTCATGGTAAAGCCCATGTGTGGTTTCCCTTTGAATTTGGCTGAAATCCATTTGTTGATCATGGAGATGGTTGCAGCCAGGCGCCTGACCGTCCGGAAGAGTCATCTTCGAAAGCTACAGGCGGTCCGGGGGCCTGTTGCTGATGTGTGCGGGGAGGCCTGATTATCAATGGGTGCTGAAAAAGGTATACCCTCTGGTAAACTAACATAGCTATTGAAAATGGCCATTTATAGTGGATTTTCCCATTAAAAATTGTGATTTTCCATAGCTATGTTAAATTACCAGAGGCTACATGTAAGTACATATGAATTGTATGTATAATATATATATATATATGTATGTACAATATATACATATATATATACATATATATACATATATATATATATATGTATATATATATGTATATATATATATGTATGTATATCTATATATACACATACACACATACATACATACATACCTACCTACCTACCTACCTACATACATACATACATACATACATACACACATACATACATACATACATACATACATTCCATACATTGCATACATTACATACATTACATACATTACATACATTACATACATTACATACATTACATACATTACATACATTACATACATACATACATACATACATACATACATACATACATACATACATACAT
>Ga0126342_10022147_pt1 | contig 10530 bp, 6 predicted proteins | sample Cyp1metagenome_FD_92528 | JGI IMG/M metagenome (GOLD analysis project Ga0126342, IMG submission 92528) | Coral microbial communities from Lord Howe Island, Old Settlement Bay, Australia - Cyphastrea 1 metagenome | ecosystem: Host-associated > Invertebrates > Cnidaria > Coral ...
AAATCACCATTAAAACCCCATTAAATCACCATTAAATCACCATTAAAACCCATTAAATCACCATTAAATCACCATTAAATCACCATTAAATCACCATTAAATCACCATTAAATCACCATTAAACCCCATTAAATCACCATTAAATCACCATTAAATCACCATTAAATCACTATTAAAACCCATTAAATCACCATTAAAACCCATTAAATCACCATTAAATCACCATTAAATCACCATTAAAACACCATTAAATCACCATTAAAACCCATTAAATCACCATTAAAACCCATTAAATCACCATTAAATCACCATTAAATCACCATTAAATCACAATTAAATCACCATTAAATCACCATTAAATCACCATTAAAACCCATTAAATCACCATTAAAACCCATTAAATCACCATTAAATCACCATTAAATCACCATTAAATCACCATTAAATCACCATTAAAACCCATTAAATCACCATTAAAACACCATTAAATCACCATTAAATCACCATTAAAACCCATTAAATCACCATTAAAACCCATTAAATCACCATTAAATCACCATTAAATCACCATTAAATCACCATTAAATCACCATTAAATCACCATTAAAACACCATTAAAACCCATTAAAACACCATTAAATCACCATTAAATCACCATTAAATCACCATTAAATCACCATTAAAACCCATTAAATCACCATTAAATCACCATTAAAACACCATTAAATCACCATTAAATCACCATTTTCCCGTTTTCCTCAGCGTGAAATGACATGGTTTTTCGCAGCGAATTTGCCTCAGATTCCTCGGAATCGTCCGACTCAGAGGACTCCTGGCCATGGCTGAATGTATGTAATCTGATATGATATGATAAAATTATATATATATATATCAAATACATATTATAATCTGTAACTTGGATATTATGTACATATTATAATACATATATATTATTAATGAATATATGATCAATACATATATATATACATAATAATATTAATTATCTGATATAAAAGATGTTTACATAAATAAGATATACATAAATAAGATGTTTACACTCTGATATGATATTATTTAATATTAAATAAGATATGATCTGGTGTACTACCATGTAATAAAATATGATAATATGTATATATGTATATTTATATATGTATATGTATAAAATCATTAAAAAAAAAAACATATTATAGGGCAGTATAGCACTAGTATATCATAGTATGATGTTGTATAGTATAATGTAATATAGTATAATCCAATACGGTATTAGATAATCTAACAGAGTATACTGTACTATAAGAAAATCTGTAACTTGCATATTATATACATATTATAATACATATATATTATTAATGAATATATGATCAATACATATATATATATATACATGCGTATACATCATTATATGGTTATCAGTAATATGGTACCCCAAGTTTCTGATCCAAAACATGGCCACATGGCCACAATTTGCACATGGCCATGGGCGATGATGCCCACAACTAGATGGTCAATAAGCCCATCTATATATACCCTCTGGTAAACGTTCGCATAACTATGGAAAATCACCATGTTTAATGGGAAAATCAACTATAAATGGCCATGTTCAATAGCTATGTTTGTTTACCAGAGGGTAGTGTTTGCTGGTGAATCAGAGGCTCAGAGGCCCCTAACAAAGCCTTATCGCATTCACCGATCACCGCCTTGGGGGCGGTGCTGGAATCATTGCACCTGGAAAACTCTAGCTGTATAAAGCACAAGAAATGATCAGTTATAGAGATCCGTTCCCGGATGAATGGACAAAAAGAATCATATCTCTTATCATAAGTGTAAGGGATATATCATTTCTTGGTGTAATTTCCTTGGTGTTTCATAGCCAAGAGATCCGTTCCCGGTGCAGTTCCGCAGTGCAGAATTTGCGTGGCCAGTTCTGGCCAGTTCTGGGGGCCAAATTTGATCCCGACTTAAGGGGGGGCCCCTCCAGTAACTAGGGTTGAGGGCAATTGTATCATTAATCATTTATTCACCATTGAAAAAAAAACACATCATTTACAAAATGTTAATTGTTAATCCATTTATTCGCCATTGAAAAAAGAAAACAAACATCATTTACGATTGTTAATCATGATATATCTCATTCATTCCCATTAAGGAACCATGTAACGAGGGGGAACCAACTTCTAACGAGGCTCTGTGGTGCTGAAGCAGTCAGACTGGTGCAAAAAAAGACCCGTTGGCCCATCCCAGCAGAAAACCCGACAGGGTGTGTACATTCATGTATTCATACAATATAGGTATGCACATATATATATATATATATATATATGTAATGTGTATATATATAATCAATTATATATATGTAATTATATATAATCTTCATGAATTTTCCAGGTTGGTGGCTCTATCCCCCCGGAAAGATTTCTGAGTCTTTCGGGCGGAGATCGTCCCGGGTATGTCCAAAACATCGGCGCCATCCGAAGACTTCAGCAACAAAACTCATCTCTCTGAGGCGAGTTTTACCCTCCGGTAGTGACTAACATAATCTGATGGTTAAAAATCACCATGGTATTCCCATTACCCTCTGGTAATTTGTTACATAGCTATTGAAAATGACCATTGAAATAGTTGATATACCCATGGAAAATGGTGGTTTTCCATAGTTATGTTAGTTTACCAGAGGGTATCCCCATGGTTTCACACCACCCAACCAAAAATCCAGCACCAAAGGCTGTGATCAGCCGCCCGAGCACCGGCAAAAACCGGCTCCTCATCCTCATCGTCGTCTTCGTCTTCATCATCCTCATCTTCCTCATCGTCGCTATCCTGAGACCCAGGAAGCCAGAATTGATGATTTGTTAAGCCGCCGATGATAAACCAGTGATGCAGAGGATATGGCCACCGAAAATACACATATACCTATGTCTGTGTGTATGTATGTATATATATATATATATGTAGATATATCTGTGTGTGTCTATGATCTAGCGGCGAGAAGGATAATTGCGGAATTGGTTGTCATGGGCAGACTAAGACACCAATCAGTGCGTAAACGCAGATGGGTCTGAACATGCTGGGAAAACCACTGAAGTTGATGGTTTATCATCATTTTCCCACATAAAATTGAAATACCTTGGGATGCGGATCAATGACAAACCTAGATGGTGTTCTACATCCCCCCTAGATTTGAGATGGAACTCCAAAAATAGGGCCCGAGTTCAATGCCTGGAAGGCGCTATTTGCTGTGGCCATGTCCATGGTGAGAAAAAGCTGCTTGGTGGTGCAATAACCATCTTGAAAAATATGAAAGTCAATGGGAAGGTGGTATACCTACCCCTCTGAAAAATGATGGAGTTCGTCAGTTGGGATGATGACATTCGCAATATGTGGGAAAAAAACATGTTCCAAACCACCAATCAGTTACTAATAGTTCACCATTATTAACCATCATTAACCATCATTATCCCATATTCTGAAATGGAAAAATATGGAAAATAATCCAAATGTTGAAACCACCAACCAGAGAGAAACTTTTTATAGTTGGACTCTTCAGACTTTGATCGAACTCAGGATACTCAGGACCAATGCCAGGCCAAGATTACCATGGGTTTCAACAAAGCCATGCAACTTTGGCAAACGTTATATAGATCTCCTTGCAAAGAAACATATTTCTAGTTGGATGTGAATCATATTCACCATTTATGGTTATTCTATAGACTCGGTGATTTGACATACGAGTAGCTAGGCGACCGTCTCATATGGATCTGAGACTAGGCGACCTCCAAAATTCCAGTGGTAAATCAACCTGTTCCTATTAAAATCGATGAAAATTGCAATTTTGGTGGTAGACCCTCTATGAAACTAACACTTTGCGAACTGGAAAGATCCACCATCTTTAAGTTCGGTAAATCAACTACTTCAATGAACCATTTTCAATAGCAAACCGTAAGAAATTACCAGAGGGTACTGCATTTTCACCTCAATGCGTTTCTTCCCAGCGATGACAAGGGGCCGCTTCTACTTCCTTTTCATCTTTTTTGGAGGCCTTGGATGTCTGCTCGGGCTTGCCAGTAGACTTATTATTTAGTGCTAACTTTTAAGATCATCCCGTGGATCGTAGGTACTTCGAAAATGGGCTAACAAAACATGTATAAATGGGATAAGCTACTGAATGGGAATTTAGTAACCAGGCTTATTCACCAGTTACGATCTGTGGGATGTTCCTCCAAGTAGACTGGAAACTAGTTTGAAGTCGTATGCATTCGCTTTCTGCTGGCTGATTGATAAACAGATTTCTCATAAGGGTACCCTTTCTTGAAGAATCAAAAGGTAAATCATAGTAAATGGTATGCAATACAGGAAGCCTTTATCAGTTCTAAGTTGATTTATAACCCTATCTAGCTAAAGATATATCCACCATAGATCCAAGCTATATTAGCTATAAACCAGCATAAACCTATCATTTGGGGGGGGCATTCCTGTACTTTCTATTCATTCTTCCCAAGCCATTATCAACAATTATTAACCATTTCACATCGCTTTAAATCCTATACATATTCATCAGCCATTATGATTTTCCAAGTAGCCAATAACTAAATGGAATGATCCTGCTTTTGGTCATACTTCTGGGCATATTTCCACCATGCTTTGCTTGGCTCATCAGGCCTTAAGCCAAACATCGGCCCTGGCCTTGGAGTCTTTCTCCTTCGCCTTGGTCTTGTCTTCTGCCTCCTCTTCTTCTTCATCCTCTTTGAATCATGAATGGATATTAATGGATGTTATATTATGTTATATCTATAGATTCTATAGGTCAAGGTGCTGTTCCTAGTTGGTTTATTAATGGGATTTTATCCCATAAAGTATCTCCGATAGAGGGTTTTTTTTGGTATACCCCCAGTTGGGATTATGTAACATGATCCCCAGTCATGGTTGGTTTTCATGGGATGATGCCATGATGTGCCAGGACTCCGTCCTGACATCTTGCAACCACCGCATGGCGAGCCCAAAAAAAAATTGGGGCTTCAACCGCACAGAGTTTCCCAACAGCACCAATTTGAGGATTCAAATTCTAGGGGCTTCAACTATCAATTTGTTTCCTAACACACCAATATGACCGTGTGTGTGAAGCAACAACATTTTTGAGGCGATGACATGGGCCACCGGTCATAGCGAAATACCCATCATTTTCGTGGCCAAACCAACCATTCACTTCAGGTTTACCCAATTTGTTTTGGTCAAACCCCCTTTGGATGCACCTCATATCCTGGCGCTTTGCCAATCTTATCGTTAGCAAAAAGATACTCATATACTATATATATATATATATATATCCAAATATAAATCAATACACATATATGGTTTAATGATGGTTCAATGGTGGTTGAATGGTGGTTCAATGCTGCTTCAATACACTATATATATGATATATCCATGGTGGTTTAATGGTGGTTTAGCCATATATAAATCCATCATAAATCTATCTTCTTAGCCCACTTTTTCATGGTCCAAGTCCCTATGGCCCTTTTGAACAGCTCCGTTGAGCGCCAACGACGTCGAGTCGAAATCGCCTCCTTATCGGTGGCACTTTCTTCACTCTCGGCCTCCTGAGATGTTGCCGTAATTTTACGCAAGTTGGGGATGTTGAAAACATATATAGCTTCTTGTATATTTGTAATAGGGTGTTTTTTGCAGAAAACCCTTGAAAACATGTGAAATGTGGTGTTTTTTACAGACTTAGAGAGAACAATATATATTTTAGTAACCAAAATGGTGATGGAATGACATTGTCCAACATGAGCATTCAAGCAATTCGGAATTGACAAATGCTGGGACTGAAGAAAGACGGTCCAAAAGTGATCGCTAAGTCAACTGCACGACCCCTAGTGCCGATCCAAACAAAGTGCCCAAAATGAAGAGATCCGAGGTAAAAATGTCGAATGTTTGTCAGTGCTTGGTGGCTCATCCTACGAATCCTAAGTAGGTTGTAACCCTGTTTTTTTCAGTGGGATAAGTAGGGGCAATGTCCACTTCTAACTAGGGGGAACTAACCTACTTAGGATTCGTGGGATGAGCCACCAAGTGGAAGATTAGCTGAGGTCCTTTTCATCTTTCTCTTCTTTGTCTTCCTTTTCAGCCTTCTCCTCTTCCTTCTCTTCTTCCTCCTTGCACACAGGCTCTTGATGCATGTTGAATGTCACCTTGGCCTAGTGAGGGTATCATGTCCAACAGCCAATTACGCTAATATGGATGTTGAAATGGGGTCTAGCCTAATTTGTAGCCATCAAACAATAAGAAAAAAGATGCTTTAATCAGTTTAATCCATTGAATTTTGGGGGGGTTCCCCTAAACTTTCAGAATAAACCCATATGGATCATATTAACCCCAACAAATGGGACTTTGAAAACCAACTCCTGTGAAACCCATGTCTCCATGGACCTACAGATTTGTCAGGCGGCCAGCTGAACTTGGTCCCGGCGATGCGAATTCTCATTGAATCCCATTGAATCCCATTGAATCGCTATGTGTTGCTGATCCATGGACTTTTCCATTATAAACCCGTGTCCTCTTCTTCACTATCTTCCTCGTCAACCTTCGGTGTGGAAGCTTTTGGAAATTCAGCCGGGGTGCGGAACGCGACGCCCACAAACTGTGTGCAGCAGTGAAAACCGTATGTTTTGACTGTCAAGACCTTATCATTTATAGTTTGCCAAAACATCTAAAGCATGCTGTAAGGAAACATCGAGTGTTTGCTTTGATTGTAGCTTCTTTGTGAAAAGAAAATCATGGGACCAGCATTGCTGGGCTTTTTGAAACTTGGAACAAACACAAAAACCGTCCAATGTTGGCGTATGTAGCCCAATTTTGACCCATCCTACTTTGAGAAATCCGCCAAAAAAGGTGCCAACTATCCACTACGCTACGCCTGATTCTATGTTGATGCCAAAATTATTAGATGTTCAGACCACTTCATATGGACTATTTGGGCGGACATTTACTTTCCGAAAAAGAGCGTCATTCAAATATACTCCCTCTCCATCACTTTCCCCGAATATGAAACACCCCCCAGAAACTTGTTTGTATGGAATTTGAACATATCAGGGTGCATAATATTAGAGGGATGGGATTATATACATGTATATATATTCTTATGTATATATATATGTGTATATGTATATATATATATGTGTGTATATATATATGTATATATATATATATGTATATATATATATGTATATATATATGGCTATGAGTCAAACCCCTGGCACCACAGGTACCCAAAAATAGCTGCTTAATGGATGTTTATTCGTAGGTTTTGACGCATCCCCATCCCCGTACATACATACATTACATTACATTACATTACATTACATTACATTACATTACATTACATTACATTACATATATATAGAGAGAGAGATGTGTATATATATAGAGAGAGAGATATGTATATATATACAGAGATATGTATATATATATATATAGGTTGATAGGTCAATCAAACGCAATCAACGACCTCCATCTGCGCACTCCACGTTAGCAACAGAGTAGATATCTGCGAATCCTGATGACCCCAAATTGTTAAATCACAAGAAATACTTATGGGTGTGTCTGAAAAAAGGGTTTTTTTGCCCCTAAATCTATCGGTTGATTATCATGTTCCCCTATTAAACCAGCTATTTTGGGAGTGTACATCATTTTTAGATATGAGACCATGAGAATGGAGAATGAACAGTCATAACAACCATCTACCCTCTGGTAGTTTAAAACAGCTGCGGCTCCTGAAAATGCTATGGAAAATCGCGGATTCATATGATTTTACCTATTAAACATGGTGATTGTCAATAGATTTACCAGAGGGTATTTTGGTATGAAAACCAAAGTACCAGGGTTTTGAACCATGGCCCTGTGGCCATACAACCCCAGTTCCTTGGCAAACAACAAACATGAGGTTTCACTAACAAACGTTTCGAATACCATCTATCAGATGTAAAAGTGATGCATCCATTTCACTCTGACCTGCTGGTACTTCTGGCCCAAACAGTTGATTCTGGGTAGCAAAGCTCCAACCAATGTATAGCAACACCAATAAAAGATAGAAAAGTGAAAACCTAACCAAGTGAAACCCGAAGTATCGAAATAGTGATGAATTACTGTTCCTTTTCTTCCCATCTTTTTTGGGACTTACTAAATATCACCAGATAAAGAATCGGCGACACCCATCAGCCATTCCACAAACGCGCCATGCGATGCTACAATCGTTCAACAACTGGGCCTGGGTTACCTGGCTTCCTCCATCCAATGGCAACCATCCACCATCAATACTTCCAGGTTCCAAACCAATCATTCACCTCATGGCATTTTTGTGAAGACGGTAGTTTTCTTAACAATTCTTACAATATAATACAATTTTCAATTGACTATAGTTGATTTAATAATTTCAAGACTACCCTCTGGTAAACTAACATAACTATGGAAAATCACCGGTTTTTAGATACTTTTACTGGGTAAATCAACTATAAATGGGCCATTTTCAATAGCCATGTTAGTTTAATGGAGGGTATGGCTACCCGGACCCGCTCGCCTTGTCAGTTTCGCTGCTGTCGTCGTCCTGGATTTTTCCCGTTGGTGGAGGTGGATGGCAGATTTAACTGGATATAACGGGTTTTTTCATGGGATATATGATATTCCATGGGATACCAAAATAGAAAAGTAGAACACTTTGTAAAACAGAGTAAAACACCTTATATTCAAGTATATCAAATTATACATATATATATATATGTATAAGTGTACATGTGTATATATATATATAATTATATATATATATATACATATATGTGTGTGGAATCAATATATATACATATATACTATACATACACCAGTAATTCACTATGACAACCCTGCCAGGTGGAAGATGTTCCGTTTTTAATCGTTTGCGCGCCTCCTTGTCCACCGCGGAGGCAGGTGTCAGGACAGCCTTCTTGGGTTTCTCCTGCACGGTGCAGCCCGATGCCAAACCGTTGGGGAAAACGCTGGGGAAAAGCGAATTCTAGGTGAATTCGATGGTGAATGCTATGGTTTATGGTGGATATATATATATATATAATGTATATATATATATGTATAATATACATATATATATATATACACAATATAATATATATAGCATATATATATAATACATAATATATACTATATATATTATATATAATATATTATATTATATATAGATATCGAACGATAGTAGTCATGGGGATAATCGAGCAACAAACATTTCTATGTTTGCGGGGCCCGCCAAACGTAGGACATTGATTTACTCGTGGCTTTTTGCATAGATGATGGTTTTCCGGAATTAGTAGCTCTAAATTAAATGGTTACAGTATATTCACCAACCATGGTCAAGTGACATAAAACCCAATGATTCACCTCTTATATCATTGCCAATCAGCCAGATACCCTGCATAAAAAGAACAATTCTTAGCTGGTGAACGTAGGTAATCCCATTACCAAAAGACGATTGACCTAGATTGATCCTCTACGAACTGGGATATCTGGGATGATGCTGGATGATGCTGGTCCACCCCATCCCAAACGATATGAGTCCAGGTCCTTCCAAAAATATGCTATAGCCCAAATACATAACCCAGACAATCATAGTTCATCATCATCCTCTCTTGATGGTTTATCATGGTTTATCATGGTTTATCATGGTTTATCATGGTTTATCATGGTTTATCGATGTAATCATGGCCTATCATGATATTACCCCAAAGAATCACAGCTAAATCATGGTTAATCATCATCTTCTCCATTTTAAGATACGGGATACCCTAAACCTGAAAATAAGAAAACTTGCTAAAAATTATAGGTAAACTTGATTGATGATAAATTGATGATTTGCGATAAATTGATAAAATTATAGGTAAAGTTGATTGTTGTCCGCTTACGATAAATTGATTGATGATTTACGTACAGTTTTGGGGCTGGTTACCCCTGAACCATGTCTGAATAGTATCATCATCCAAGGCAGGTATGGAAAATGTGGGAAACGCGTGTTGAAAACATGTGAAACCACGAACCGTAGCGGGTGTCTTGATATACATATATATAGTGTTTGTTCATTTATATATCTGTATGATCATGTATAAATGTATATATATATATTAATATATTAATATATTATTATATTATTATACATATATATATATACACACCTACATATGTATATATAATATTATATGTATATATAATCATATGGCTGTTTCTGAGGCTTAGGGCTGAGACTTCGGGTACCCCAAACATCCCAAAACCATTGGTTTTTAAGGGCACATCTTGGATTTTTGCATCCACGGAATCGGATTCCTGGGGGAAAAACCAGGTTGTGTGTATGATTTATATGATATCTGCATCTACATACAAGCGGACGCCCTTACTTACCCCATCCACCTAGTAGTTGCCCCATCCGCAAGGCACACCGAGTTACCCCAGGGCAAACAATAGTTACCCCAGGTTTCAAATCCCCAAGGCACAGCGGCT
>Ga0126342_10022148_pt1:2500-10530 | contig 10530 bp, 9 predicted proteins | sample Cyp1metagenome_FD_92528 | JGI IMG/M metagenome (GOLD analysis project Ga0126342, IMG submission 92528) | Coral microbial communities from Lord Howe Island, Old Settlement Bay, Australia - Cyphastrea 1 metagenome | ecosystem: Host-associated > Invertebrates > Cnidaria > Coral ...
GCGCAAAAAACCGTGCCAAGTAAGGGAACGGGTGAAAAAATCCATAGAGTTTCCGCAGAATCTCAACATTTCCCCATGTTATCCGACTGTTATCCCATTGTTGACATACTTTACCCATAATCATAACGATCCCAAAATGATTCCATAATGATCCCAACATTTTCGGTGACAGGACTTGGCAGAAGCCGGTATCATCATCGGTTGAGGCTACAGCTCGGACAGGCAGGGAAATTATCAACATCATTCACAACGTCATTCCAAGATCTCCAAATGATGTTGAATTTTTGTTCTGTTTTGCATTCTGAACACATATGCAGTCACATGCATACATTTTTTTCAATACATAGAGACATAGATATTGTGATTTATCTGGTTGTAGTTGCTTGATCTGAGACTTACCTGCAATCCGCGGGTGTCTCCCAGTGGCATGTGATGTCTCTGCTATGAGCCATCACAGGATGTGCTTTGCAGCGTATTGAGAGGAAAAAATGCGGTTCCTTGCAGTCTGGAGGGTTTGGATCGGCTTATTTCTTGCAGGATATTTGCCCATAGGTCGCAGCGTGGCGAATGAAGTTTATTTCCGTCTAGCTCCAGCAGATGTTTGCAACGGCTTCCGCAGAAGCGGAGTGGTGGTGCCGGTGCTGCCCACGTTGAGTGCATAAAGTAGTCAAATTCATAATTTAGTCCATTTGATTTCGCATTAGTTCGCTACATCCTCATGGCAACTCAACGCTTCTGCTGAGCCTTTGTGTCGCTGTGCGCCTGTTGGATCCGAAATACACAATTGACGTGACTCGTTTGGCGAAAGCGCAGGTGAACCACGTGGCAACAAGTTGACATAACAAAGCATATTACACATAACTTATATAACTAACTTATGTTGCAGGCATCCAATAGAGTTGCTCATGTTGCTGTGGATTTGACACAATGCTACAGTTATAGGACAAAACAATTATAGAAAACAAGAAGCCGGCGTGAACCTGCGCGGAAATTCACGAATGAGATAGTAGTATAGCAGTGACAAGACCCCACCTCCCAGTCCAATGTGAAGCAAGCAGCTGGAGCCGGGCGGGTCAGTAGATTTGTAAACTCCAGCTGTTTGATTCGCGGGTCACCGACCAAAAGTGATAGGAAAGGATAGAAAAGTAAATATAAGTAAATAAGCCAGTGGAGTATGAATGCGAAGTTGGATTGTAGCTATTGGACGCCTAATTTGTAAGGGCTGTTGGTGGTGAGATCTGGTCGACTCTGGACACCAGCCGACTTGGCGCATGACCCTGCGACCACAAGACCGAAAGCCCAAAACCACTGGAAATCGCTGGAACCCTAAATGCAGACCTTCAAGTTCATTAAAGTTCCAGATTCCAAACCGCTCACAGTTTTGTAATAATTTGTATTTGTAATGTGAAGATATGTGAAGAATTTCGGAAGATACTCCAGAACCACCATGGGATGGCCGTTTGCGAAATTGAGCGCAGTTTTGAAGACAATATTTCTGAGCCGACGTTCCTGGCTCCTGTGTCTTCACAAGGTGTAAGAATGGATATGGTTCGTTCCGAGACGCGTAGCAAAACCATGCAATAGCAACAAAACACATGGGCAAGTCGTTTTCACATCCCTGTGAGATCTCCCAGCCGCGAGCACAGTATAGGAGAAAATGCGGAAACTGGTTTCGTCCCTTCGAAGTGCACCGAGACACTCCACCTGGACATCACAAAATGGACAGCCATGGTACCAAGATTTGGAGTCCAACATCGTTAACGAATTCTCTCCACACAAAATCACACAAAATGGCACACACACACATCACCCAGAATCACCCAGACAGTATACAACATGATCAACATGGATGGAATCTGGTTGGTTCCGGAGCGAACTGCCGTTCACGCGCAGTGATCGGGGCAACTACCAAAAACTCTTCGGTAAGGTTCGGAGATCGTCCAAGAAGTGTCTCCAACCCAAAACGGAAAGCGCGGCCCAGCCACAAAATAGACAGGGCCTGGCCAGGTTCCCCAGTCTTGCTGACATTTCCGTGCTAGCTTTAAGTAGGATAATAAGTATATGATTTGTGCTTATCGACGAGGACAGCGACCAAAACTCTGGTTCCGAGACCGTTCAGCAAGACAGAATGAGGCATGAATCATGAACCCCAATACGGCGAAATGGATCGAAATTTGCCGTGGCTGTTTTGTTCATTCATCCTGGCCATTGCAACGTGGAACGGCGCAAGCGAAACACTACAAAATGGATAGGCGGTGGCTGATTACATGGTCTAGCTGGCCAGCGCATTCTGCGGCCTAGACGATCAATATGATCAATGTAATTTGGCACATGATGATTGTGAATCATGCCCCAATGCGATATAAATTTGAAAACATACCGAAGCGTGTTGGCGTGTCATATTTTTCCCCGAGAGCGTCTGAGCGCAGGGTTCTTCTAATAGTGGGTGTCTGTGAAACATTTTCACATAACATCTTCAAATCTTCGCGTCTTCTCATCTTCACATCTTCTCATCTTCACATCTTCTCATCTTCACATCTTCTCACCTTCACATCTGTTCATCTTCACATCTTCTCATCTTCACATCTTCTCATCTTCACACCTTCTCATCTTCACATCTTCTCATCTTCACATCTTCTCATTTTCACATCTTCTCATCTTCATATCTGTTCATCTTCACATCTTCTTCTCCTCACATCCTCACATCTTCACATCTTCTCATCTTCACATCCTCACATCTTCACATCTTCTCATCTTCACATCCTCACATCTTCACATCTTCTCATCATCACATCCTCACATCTTGACATCTTCTCATCTTCACATCTTCTCATCTTCACATCTTCACATTCTCTCTTGCTCTCTTGCCCTCTTGCTCCCTCCTTCTTTTCTATTTCTCTCTTGAAGGCGCGGGGCAGACGCCACGAAATTCAACCCTTTCGCACGAAATGAGGTTCGATCGCCAAAACTGAGGTAAAATTGCGATTTCTGGCGTCCAATCGCAACCCTTTCGCACGAAATGAGGTTCGATCGCCAAAAACAGAAGTAAAATTGCGATTTGTAGGTGTCCGGCGCAACCCTTTCGCACGAAATGAGGTTCGATCGCCAAAAATTGCGATTTCCGGGTTCCCGTCGCAACTCCTTCGCACGAAATGAGGTTCGATCGCCAAAAACTGAGGTAAAATTATGTAAAATTGCGATTTGCAATTGTCCGGCGAACCCTTTCGCACGAAATGAGGTTCGATCGTCAAAAACTGCGGTAAAATTGCGATTTCCGGGTTCCCGTCGCAACTCTTTCGCACGAAATGAGGTTCGATCGCCAAAAACTGAGGTAAAATTGCGATTTGCAAGTTGTCCGGCGAACCCTTTCGCACGAAATGAGGTTCGATCGCCAAAAACTGAAATAAAATTGCGATTTCCGGGTTCCCGTCGCAACCCTTTCGCACGAAGCGAGGTTCGATCGCCAAAAACTGAAGTAAAATCGTGGTTTCACGGGTCCGGCCTCTGTGTGTGAAAGTGTGTGTGTGTGTGTAAAAGCTTCTGTGTGTGAAAGCTTGTGTGTGTAAAAAGCGTCTGTGTGTAAAAGCGTCTGTGTGTAAAAGCGTCTGTGTGTAAAAGTGTCTGTGTGTAAAAGCGTCTGTGTGTGAAAGCGTGTGTGTGCGTGAAAGTGTTTGTGTGTGTAGAAGCGTCTGTGTGTAAAAGCGTCTGTGTGTAAAAGCTTCTGTGTATAAAAGCGTCTGTGTGTAAAAGCGTCTGTGTGTAAAAGCGTCTGTGTGTAAAAGCGTCTTTGTGTAAAAGCTTCTGTGTATAAAAGCGTCTGTGTGTAAAAGCGTCTGTGTGTAAAAGCGTCTGTGTGTAAAAGCGTCTTTGTGTAAAAGTCTCTGTGTGTAAAAGCGTCTGTGTGTAAAAGTCTCTGTGTGTAAAAGCGTCTGTGTGTAAAAGCTTCTGTGTGTAAAAGTTTCTGTGTGTAAAAGCGTCTGTGTGTAAAAGCGTCTGTGTGTAAAAGTCCCTGTGTGTAAAAGTCTCTGTGTGTAAAAGCGTCTGTGTGTAAAAGCGTCTGTGTGTAAAAGCTTCTGTGCGTGTAAAAGCTTCTGTGTGTAAAAGCTTCTGTGTGTAAAAGCGTCTCTGTGTGTGTGTGTAAAAGCGTCTTTGTGTAAAAGTCTCTGTGTGTAACAGCGTCTGTGTGTAAAAGCGTCTGTGTGTAAAAGTGTCTGTGTGTAAAAGCTTCTGTGCGTGTAAAAGCTTCTGTGTGTAAAAGCTTCTGTGTGTAAAAGCGTCTCTGTGTGTGTGTAAAAGCTTCTGTGTGTAAAAGCTTCTGTGTGTAAAAGCGTCTGTGTGTAAAAGTCTCTGTGTGTAAAAGCTTCTGTGTGTAAAAGTTTCTGTGTGTAAAAGCGTCTGTGTGTAAAAGCGTCTGTGTGTAAAAGCGTCTGTGTGTAAAAGTCTCTGTGTGTAAAAGCGTCTGTGTAAAAGTGTCTGTGTGTAAAAGTCTCTGTGTGTAAAAGCGTCTGTAAGTAAAAGTGTCTGTGTGTAAAAGTGTCTGTGTGTAAAAGCTTCTGTGTGTAAAAGCTTCTGTGTGTGTAAAAGCGTCTGTGTGTGTCAAAGCGTCTGTGTGTGAAAGTTTCTGTGTGTAAAAACGTCTGTGTGTAAAAGCCTCTGTGTGTAAAAGTGTCTGTGTGTGAGAGTGTTTGTGTGTACAGTGTAAAAGCTTCTGTGTGTGTAAAAGCGTCTGTGTGTGTAAAAACTTCTGTGTGTAAAAGCGTCTGTGTGTAAAAACGTTTGTGTGTAAAAGCCTCTGTGTGTGTAAAAGCCGCTGTGTGTGTAGTGTAAAAGTGTCTGTGTGTAAAAGCGTCTGTGTGTGAAAGCGTGTGTGTGCGTGAAAGTGTTTGTGTGTGTAGAAGCGTCTGTGTGTAAAAGCGCCTGTGTGTAAAAGCGTCTGTGTGTGTAAAAGCCTCTGTCAGCTGTGTGTTTAAAAGTGTCTGTGTGTAAAAGCGTCTGTGTGTAAAAGGGTCTGTGTGTGAAAGTCTCTGTGTGTAAAAGCGTCTGTGTGTAAAAGTGTCTGTGTGTAATAGCGTCTGTGTGTAAAAGCGTCTGTGTGTAAAAGTCCCTGTGTGTAAAAGTCTCTGTGTGTAAAAGTGTCTGTGTGTAAAAGCTTCTGTGTGTAAAAAAATCTGTGTGTAAAAGCTTCTGTGTGTAAAAGCGTCTGTGAGCGTCTGTGTGTAAAAGCTTCTGTGTGTGAAAAACTTTACGAAGGATACGATGCAAACTATTGTCATGTACTTTGTAAAATTTTGTCTTGATACTACTTTTCCCGCCTGCCTATAATTGATCTTTTATATATTGTCTTGTAATGTAGTGTCTCAATACCAACAACAGAAGACCCTGCTCCTCTACGCTCTCGGGCCATCCGTCGTCTAGTGTGTTTACTCCCGGGGCCTATTGGTTTGCTTGGGAATTTCTGTGAAAATGTCTAACTTTGCCAAAAAAGTGCATTGTTTCCTTCTTTGAGACTTGTAATTGTAATGTTTACAGTACTGCAATGCCAGCCCTGCCAAGATTCCTACACAACCGCCTGGCTGCCAAAAACAAACAGCTTTAAATGGACTTATATATCTCATTTGGTATCTGCAAAATTTCAAGGCACTGAAATTATAGGCCTGGAACGCACGATCCCAAAAAACGAGCGAGGCGAGAGCATTGTTTTGCACTACGGGATACCAAGGTCTTTACTTGAAAACACGTATTTTCATGATGAGCAAAATTTCACCCAAACTAGAAACTAGTGGCACGTTGATGCAAGTTTGAGCAGGTGCCAACATAGTTATTTCTTTCCCAATTTTGGATAATTTTGTGGTGGTCTGGTGGTTCGTACATCTGCTGGTGGAAGCAACATTGAACAACGATGTAAGCTGGCTCAGGCTTGTCGACCTGCTTCAGAAATTATAGCTGGAGTCGCCCAGACTGCAAACTTGTTTGCAAATGCAAGGATCATAGCGGGTCTGGTTTGGACCGGTTCAAATTCCACATTTCATGCTTGTGCTGTGCCAGCATCCCAGTTATCGAAAAAATATTAACAACCAGGAAATTATTTTTACGTTTTGGTCGAGATTTGGGTGGACAAAATTGGCGTCGCGCAAGAAATGTTGAAAATTTTCCTGCGCGACGACGGTGTTAAAAAAAACGCATTTTTTTTCCGCATACTGTTTGGAACATACTATTTTTATTGCTTCTTGCTCGCGACACAGCCACCCGTAAGGGACCCTTGCCCCGAAAGGGCTCGTTGACATGAATATTTTGGACCCACTAGAAAATCAAAGGCCCAGGTCCAGCTTGTATGGACATGCCTTTCAAGCAGCCCCCCAAAAAAATAAAGGAGGTACCCCAGAATTCACGGCCTACATTGCAAAATAGATTTTGTAAAACCTTCATTTTGGAAATCCTGATTTTATAGTGGGCCAGGTGGTGTTCCAACTCTACCACCGCCCCTAGATTCTGTAGAGATTGCGTTTCATAACACTCAAGCATTTGTGACCATGTGATGATTTCTCATTTTTCGGTAGTTTGTATAGATACGTATTTCTTGCAAACTGATTCGCTCATGATTTTTTATTGATTTTTTATGCACCCACGTGCTGGAAGCCAGGTAATGCCAACACCGGATCTCCCCCCTCCCCCCTCCTATAGGTAGGGGTGGGCCTTGTAAGGTCTTTCCTGGTGTCCCCCCTAAATAAACGGCCTCTGAACCATAAAATTTTGGATATGGCTTGCGTCAATTGGCTGAAAACTATGGGGGACATTGGGAATGAATGGGCGAATCCAAAGAAAAAACATTAGGGACTTGGTGGTTGATTAATCAGGGGCAAGCCCTGATTATTATTAATGGGGGACATGGGCTCATGGGGGGTACCCTTTGGGAACTATCCAAACTGATGATTTCTGCAAGGAATTTCATTAGAAATCGATCATTTGGGGAATATTTTTTCAAATTTTCAATGATCAACAGTGATGGGTTCTGGTGTTCATGCGGTTTCAACTCAAATATATATCATAAGGGAACCATAAGGAAACCATTTGAAACTTGTGGATAAAAAAATGGATTTCAGCACTGGTGGTTTATTGATCCGAGGTAGGCCAAAGTGTTTATTAATCTGGGGGGACCAAATTCCAAAAAAAAATTGGGGCAGTGGTGGTTGATTAATCTGGAGGGGTTGATGAATCCTAACTTGACATTACCTCTATAGAATCAGGTTCACCAGGGGAGCCCCCAACAGTATGCAGATTATGCAGTTTGATTTTTAAAAGGAATGGTGGAAAGGACCTAAAACCATCAGTGGCTGCAAGCTAGCGGCAGGACAAGAGCGACCCTAGTATTGAAAATGTGGTGTTCATACCAGGTGGTTTCTGCAAGTTCCCTTTGCGAAGGTCCCTGTAGAAAATCGCGCGCGCGATCTCCTTGAGATGTTTTCTTCGGAAACTGCTGTGCCAGAACCCGGTGTAATAAAATTATCGGGTGTGTATAAGGAGTCCTATAAAAAGAACCCGTTTAAGAGATCTCACAATAAGATCGCTGCTCAAAGTTCAAACGATCCAAAAATAATATCGTAGCCATTTTGGCTCAAGCTGTTGTTCTGCTCGAGTTTTCTGGGAAGGTAGGGTGTGGGCACGGGAAAAGCTGCGGTGAAACGGCCGGCAGCAAAGGGGCGGGCACCGGTCAAACGACCGGCTGCCAAGGGGAAGGCGCGGCCTTCGGGCGAACCCAAGTTCCCGAAGTGCCGGAAAGCCTACCTCACTCAGTTGCGTGCGGAAAGGCTGGTGGCGCTTTGGGCGGAGGCAGAGGGGGTTAAGTGGAAGAGGCCGACTGGCTCGTTGGACCCTGTGCCTGGAGTGCCACAAGAAGAACTGGCCGGAGGATGGGAGGAAGAGGAACCGGTGGTGCATCCCAAAGGTCGTCCCGGCCGGCCGGGCGCACCGGCTCTACGTGACCGAGCCGCCGCCGGAGCTTGGTCCTCTGCCTGCTCTCCCGTCCCGGTCAA
>Ga0126342_10022149_pt1 | contig 10530 bp, 10 predicted proteins | sample Cyp1metagenome_FD_92528 | JGI IMG/M metagenome (GOLD analysis project Ga0126342, IMG submission 92528) | Coral microbial communities from Lord Howe Island, Old Settlement Bay, Australia - Cyphastrea 1 metagenome | ecosystem: Host-associated > Invertebrates > Cnidaria > Coral ...
CTGCTGCTTGGACAACTGGTCTTGCAAAGATACATGGGCACTCTGGACTTCTGCAATCTGCGCTTGAAGCTCCAACTCACGATGTTGGGACTTTGAAAGCACAGCTTTGGTTTGCTCATGCTTTTGGGCCAGTTCTTTGATAAATGTCTTCATCTTTCCTTCTCTGGCTTGGCTTCGTTCTGTACACAGCCTCACAATGGCTTTTACGGTTTCAAACACATGTTTGCGGTTTCAAACAGCAAACACTGCAAACACTCGCTTGAACCTACAAACAGTGGTTGAACAGTTTTATAGAACCAACAAAATGGTCCCAGCCTCAACATTGCACGCAGCCGCTCCGATTCGCCCTTGGAGCTCTGCACTTCCTGCTGCAATTTCTGCTTCTCCCCGTCCTGGTCCCTCAGCGTCGCCTCCATGTCTTCCAACTTTGACGTCACCTGGAGATGGTCAGCATGTTACTTTGTCGTTCAAACCGATCTGAATATATACACATGTGTAGACATGCGTACACATGCGTACTCATGTGTACACATGAGTACAATGTAGAATTATACAACAAATTTATATATAATTATGTATAGATTTAAACACAATGTATCATGCGTACTTACGTACAGTAGTGTGTAGTGTATGCCATGTGTAATATAGGAGACATGTGAGGATGCAACTACTCTTGGACATTTCGCTCGCAAGTGTCGCATGTGATAGGGGAGACGCAATGCCAACTAGAATAAGTAATCGCCGCAACACTAATCACAAATATTCACATACAGTACTAGTACTTATCAAGCACGACGGTTTGTGATTAATGTCAAATGTGCCGTGGCTGTGAAAGGCATCGAAGGGATAAGTTGATCTCACTGGCGACATCACCACCCAGCTGCAACCACCCTGCCATAGCGGCCTCGACTACTTTTAGTCTCCCGATCAAGTCCGGTGCTTCATCCGTTTCCATCTTGTCTTGTGAATTTCCACACAAAATCATCTAAACTCCCGTGTATTTGCTGCCTATCTGCACCCCCATCTGGGTTTGTAACCATGTTGATCCGTCATCTTAAATGGTCAATTCAAACATATCACGTCCCCATAAATCCCAAACTTAGTTGCTAAATCACCTTCTTTCCCAATTTTGATCGTTCAATTTTATGTCCCCCATATTGTAAAGTGTCCTTTCTTTATGCTGTTTAATTGTGAAATCTCAGCTGTTTTCAATGTCCTCAATCTCCGCCAGGGTCACCAGAGTCCAGGACTCCGCCATGTTTCAACTCATCCCACTAGTTGGTTTGATCTGGTTTGATTTGTAAAATTGATAGTGACATTGATAGTGATTACCTCCCACTAGTTGGTTTGATAATGTTTGATATGGTTTTCAAACACCTAAAAATCCCAGCATTTTCCCTGCCTCCAAGGCATCCTCGCGACCTCGAAGCAGCTCGAACTTGGCTTCAGAAAGCTGGGCCTTCAACGAGGCGTTCAGCCCTTGCTGTCGAAAGATCTCGGCCTCGAGGAAGGCCTTCGCGCGCAAGGCGCTCTCCTTAGATGATAGTGGCGGCGGCGGTGGTGGTGGTGGTGGTGGAAATAAAGGTTTTAAATCAGTGACAGGAGTTGAACATTGATGTACATAATATATATATATATATAATTATATAATTATGTGTATATGAGTATATAATATATGTATTATATGATACATATTATGATTGTACGTATGTGTGTTCTTGATATGTAGTTTTCTACAAATATGTTTATATATATATTATATATATATATTATATCCCTTAAAGGAATGATAATCCATGATAATCCACAACCCAGTGCCAAAATAAGTCAGTTGTGAATTTCTGGCTATAGATCTGGGCAAGCAGGTTCTGTAGAAGTGGCTGTTAGTGGTAAGTCTCAGTAATGCCAATCAGCTAAAAGCCAAACCCACCAGCTTCTGCCTATGTTGATCATGCTCCCATTAAATGTGCCGATTGGGTCCGCCAGTAACATGGAACAATCATGAACAATCTGATGTTTAGATGAAGTAGCAATACTCAAGACTAACTTTACCAAACTCTACCAGGATCCCTGTGTTCGTTTAAGACCGAGCGTCCATCTGTTCCTCAAGTTGTGATTGCTGCTCCTCTCGTTGGTCCAACAAGGCTTTGGTTCGGAAGTACATACTCTCCATGTCAATTGAACCTGAAGTCACTGGAAGGCAAAGGGAAACTCTACGAGGAAAGCCTGATTTTACCACCCCCCAATAGATCCAAATAGACTGGTGTCCCGCCAATTTGTCCTTAAAGCAATCCTAGAATGAACATGCTGGAAACCCGAGAGTGATAATGATGTGTTTCAAATTTGGTGGGAGGTAAGTTGGTGGAGGACGAATGGTAGCAGTGCCAAGCTAATGTTCATACAAGTTTTATTTTCTGCAAAAAAAACTTAGATTATCATTGATACACAATTCAGGTCAAATGTTTCTCGCCATGTTTTGTCTTTACGGTCTCTACCATTTTATTTGTTGGTGGTAAATCTTCCGTTTTGACTGTGTCATTCACAATAAACACAAATCCCAACAAAATGTTCAATAGAACTAGCAAAGTTAGCAGCAAAGTTGGTAGTTTCCCATTAAACCTCCATAACTAATTCTATTACAAACTTTATATGATTTGTTTCCCATTAATCCCACTAGTTTCCCACTACTATTAATCTAACTAATTAATCCCTCTAGATCTTCACTACAATTTGTTCAACTTGAATGGAGATGCCGAGGATGTCCTCAGCATCACTGCCATCACTGCTGGTTCCGAGTGAATGGGGGTTGACGCCAAAACCTCTGGGGGCCCATTAAAAAGACCAATAACTTGTATATTCGAAATTCTAACTATGATATAGTATACCATTCTTATATACAGTTACAGTGTTCCTGGTATGCATAGAATATCGTACATGTGCAAAACCAATGTTCAAACAGCAAAACACCTGATATAAGATCACAAGAAAACATAAGATGCAAATTCTAGGTCAGAACACGAGTCTCTTTCAGACACTGGTCTGTTGACAAATGATATAATAAAGAACCGTGACACACAAATAAATAGAACATGATAGAACATTTACAAAAAATAACAAAAAGATATACTAGAATCTGCTGAACACGGATATAAATACATACACATACATACACAATATCATACAATCTTCCAAAAACCGGTGCTCAATCCAAGCCCCAAACACCTCCAAGCACAGCTTGACACAGTTGTATCAAGTTATACCAACATCACTTGCATTCTTTGATTCATCCTGATTTGGTTTTATGTGGTGTCAATGTTATCCCTGTCATTGATTTTGTTGGCATCGGTTTTGACCTTCTAGATTCTACCTCTCAAAAGCACATTCCAATTACAGTACCAAAGTCGCAATGAGAATTCCAATTGCCAATGTTTACGTTTATGGATGTGTGAATATTTATGGAATGTTGAGGTGCCCGACTTAGAGCTCGCAATTTTCACGTTTAAACTTTAAACATCAAGAATCAAATAGAATGAAACCCACAGGTCTGACAGGAAACTTTGAGCGTTAGCGCCTTGCAGTCTGGACTTGAGGGAAATAATCCATTAATATCCATGAATTAATTACCAATAGGTACCAATACCAATAGTTCCCATTACCATTATCCATTAATATCCATTAATATCCACTAATTAACTACCAATAGTTACCATTAATCCATCTACAGTATCACCATGAATCCCACTGAAATATCACCGACTGCGATTTCCACCACGCCTTGCTGTGCGATTTCCGGCTCTTCCGTGTCCGACCCCTGCCACGGGGCCCAGGGCCCAGGGCTCGGCTATCCACTTGGCTAACCATACTTTTTGGAGGTTAGACATTCCATCCATTTGTTTATTGTTGGAAATGTGGGATCAAATTGTGGACACACACTATATATATATATATTTCTATCTGATTCATTCTGATTATAGGAATATATAGGAATTATAGATTCAATGGTTTAACAATAGACTATACCGATAATCTCACGACAGTTAGGTGCTTAACCCTGCAATATCTTATGATATTTTATGGTTTGAAATTCCTTGACTAGCCACACTAACTGAATACACTGGACCCGAGAGATGCCCATCATGGCCTGCGAGATGACCCTCCTGGCCGGGACTGTCAGTGGGGGGATTATAACCCAGTCATGACCAGCCCAAACATAGTTGTCGTGTGATCAAAGATACACATCAGATCACATCTGTAGGTAATATATATATCATATATATAAATATGATATATATATATATATATGATATATATATATATATATATGATATATATATATATATATATGATATATGATATAAATATATATATATATATATGATATAAATATATATATATATGATATAAATAAATAAATATATATATAATGTGTATATATATATATATATAATGTGTATATATATATATATATATGACCTAAACAATTGTGACAACAAATGTGACATGGGTCATGGTCATCATTGTTAGAGTTCACGATCCAGCTATGGAAAACCCATCCAGGTATACCCATGTTGGACATCACCATCCAGGTATGAGGTCTGGTGGTGGCTTTGCAATCAAGAACTGTTGGTTATTTGGGCAAACGGTCAAGCACTTGGGAACCACCACCCGAAAAGGATATGAGGCCACAACACAAAGATGGTCTTAAAATCAACGGCAGAACTAATTACGGTAAAGAGGAGGCCATGACACTGTCGTACCTTTTTCTCCAATAGCTGACTTTTGATGAAGCCCCTGAAGAGTAGGTCCTACTCTAGGCCGAGTCATTTCATGGCAGAAGTATTAGTAGGTCATCATATGACTCCTGTTGCTGACTCCAAACAGGTTTGAACTCTTGACGCAATTGCTGCCTATATCGCTCCCTTGCTTTATGCTTACTTCCAGATTTCATTTTGTTTGTTCTATCCAAATTTTGTTGGCACAATCAAAAACCACATATTTGCTGCTAAACTCACCAACTTTGCTGTTAAAACCTTGCTTGAAATCCGGATTTCTATCAGTTAAATCCACAGTTCGGAAATGGAGTTGCCAACTAATTCTGCCACCAAGCATCTGGGCCAGGGAGGCTGTATGCTGGCTGCTCTCATCTTTCTGGGAAGGAGGGGACACCTGCAGGTTGCATCGGGCACACCAAACCTGTGCAGCTATATAGGGGCAGCTCTCAAAAAGTAAGCAACAAATAAATCACCATGAAACTGTGATACTTATGCTGATTTACCTTCATTTACTTTCCAACCTTTCTAGAAACCACCCTGGAATAGATCGACGTGGTCGCCACGAAGTTTCCAAAGGATGCCTATGGAAGTCCGACTCAACACGCCATCCGAATATGTTTAAAACCCTACTTTGAGACCAAACCAGGGCCACCGTCTTTGTTTCGCACAAATGGCGAGCTGTACCTGCAAACTTTGTGCAATGGCTTCTTATCTTTGCAGTGGAAGTGAGAATCTGCTGCCGTGCCCTTCAGATATCTTCAGATTCCGGTGCATCATGGGAATTCCCAGTTCATGGCTTCACTACTCCAAGCAACCAACAGTGGCCATTGGAATAACAACTAAGCACTGCTCAAGTGAGGACCACAACTCAGGTTCACCCCAGAACCCTTTCAGGCATCCTTTCATTTGAGTCTGGGTCAAACTTGGGTACCGCTTTATTTTTCTTAAGACTAACCGAATCTCTGGTCCCCTGTTGAAAGTTTGACCATCATTTCTTGCCAGTTGTTCCTCACTGATTCTTGTGGCTTTCCACTGCAAAAATGAAGAACCGGGGCACTGGTCCCAACGGTTTGACCCGCAGCCAACCCACCAAAAATGCAGCTGTTGCTTGGAACTTCAAAGTCCAGTGGCTCCGCAAGCCACGTCCCAATGCCCAGGCTACGTCCCATTTTTTAGCGATGTGACATGAGCAACCAAACAATGGAATACATAATGTCAGGAATCAACTGTGATAACAATGCATGTGCATGTATATATATATATATAATTTGTTAAATAAAATCAATTAAATATACGTAATGATATATAATGATTACTGTAATGTATTTCTTGAATGGCCATATTTTAGGGTGTTGAAGGTGTTTCCCAAACTCGCGGTTCCAAGCAAGAATCCCACGGTGGGGTGTGTTTCACTGCACGAAAACTAAATTCCACAGTGGGACGTGCCTATGCACAACAAAGCACAACTAATGGATAATTATTGCTCCAACTCGGGTACTGTACTGTACCAACGATTCAATGAGTACCAGGCAGCATCACACATATGCCCAACATCTGTGTGCCAGGGAATATTGAATCTTGATGTACCATGTATATATATATATGGTTGGTGGTTTCAACCCCTCTGAAAAATATGAAAGTCAGTTGGGATTATTATTCCCAATATATGGAAAAATAATCCAAATGTTCCAAACCAACAATCAGATATATATATATATATACATACACCATTCTATATACCCATATAACAAGACCTCATTTCTCGGCGCCGCTTGGCAGGGTCTCATCCTCTCAGCTGAAAAGCAAGTCGGCCAACTGGGGAGGAGGAACGAGTCGTAAATCATCAGGGGCGATCTTCACATCTTCATAATAGCCTGGCAAATGGCTGTTGTGAAGAAAAACATACCTTGATTTTCAAGCAAACCTACAAGGAAGAGCAACAGCATCTTTTTCAGATAGTACCCTGCAAAGATAGTTTTTGATAGTTTTTGCATGTTTTTGCAAATTCGCACAAGCAGCTTTCCAGAAAATACCTGCGGAATAGTATATCTAAGAAATTTTGGGTGACGTGTTGAAGAAAGGAATGGAAGATCATGCAAAATGATCCTTGGGATTGCTGTACCTTTTCTCCATTATGATCTTTCGAGAAAAAAACAAAAGGGACCGATTAACATGGCGGGTTGGCTCTCATCAACCACTGTGATTCCCCTCGTAGAAATTACAGGTCAGACCAGGATCGCGGGGGTGTCCAATGGATACAAGCGATACAAGGACGACCATGACGAACGCCATGAATTGGTGAACTTCGTCCAATTTCCAACAAACGCACATAAAGATTGGTGAACAATTTGACACCAACGAAAATACTCGCAGATGCAAGCAGGATCTGTATTGTTCATATCCCAGTAATCAATAATAAATATTATCTCAAGCCGATTGTAGCGAAATCATTGAGATGTGAACCCATGGCAGCAAGGTTGAATAACCCCTCAGTCAAAATTTGCGGTCCCACCCACAGATGTTGATTTTCGCAAACTCTTAGGATCTCTTTGGAACGGTCAGGCGGTTCCACATGGTGAGCAACTGGTGTTCACGATGGCTCGCATTTGCTCCAGGGGCGTTGGAATTTCCAACCTGAGAACAAAATGGATCAAAATGGGGCATCCAAGGGGCTTCAGGAATGCAGCGAAAACCCCGCTGGCCCTGGTGATGATTTACCCCATGCTGTACTTCATTTACCTACTAAAAACTGAAAAAAACCACAACAAACTTCTAAATTTCCATGAGGTACCTCCTCTCAAAGTCAAAGTATGTCCAACTGTTATAGTACTTTATAGTTGTAGTTGGCATGTGGAGGCTTCCCAAAATTTCAGATCTCAAGTTCTCAGCTCCATGGCTGTACAATCCACCATTCCAAGGAGATTTCCCAGTGCCAGGGATGACCTTTGAGGTTTTGGATGAACCATGCAGGAAAAACCCAGGTGCATCCCCTTTTGCGAGCATGTCACATGTTGAAGTTACAAGTTGCTAAAGAGAAACATCCTGCTTCGTCCCATACTATTCGATGATGTGTGGCTGTATTTCACCCTGCTGTTGGCCAAATCCAACGTTTCATTGGTATCACCCATTCTGCTTGATGCATATCCACTTGTTCATGTTCAAACCATGACACAAAACATTCACACATTATCCCAGAACTCTCCAAAGTGCCCATTAACAATCATTAAGGTGGATGCTGTATCTTTTAGGTATTTGCTCCATTCTTGTTGCTTACATCCCTGTTGTTTGGATCATGATATTGATTTTTATGGTTATATAATATTATATAACTAAATAACAATATCAAGGTAAAACGTATCCCAGAAGTCTCCAAGCAGCTTTTGATATACCAGTTTGATCTGTGAATATGCCCACACTCATTGTTATAATCACTTTTTGTCCCTATATGTGTTACTGGATATGTCTTCACAAGGGATGATCATCCATTTTGGTTTTGTCTCACCTCTTGCGGCTGAACGACTCATTTCTTGCACTTTCAATCCCAATGAAAACTTCTTCGTCAGTTAAAATCATCATCCCAAAAGGTTGAACGCAAAACATCTTTGAAACTACCAGTTTAATTGGCTGTCTTTCTCATCTACTTCATGATGCTTCCCGAATTTTATGAGTAGACAGCTTTTTTGGCCAAGCAGCTTTCGCTGCAAGAAGCTCTTCAAAAGCCCCTGGCTCAGCCCGCTAAGCATCACCACCCCCTTCTCTGTGGATCGCGTCGGCACGCGTCCATGAGCTTCTGATGAACGGAGATTCCAATAGACGATCCTCGGTGAAAGTGGCAGCCTTAACGTTCAAGAGGTATAGATCATCAACATCAATTGAAATTGCAGGAACCTGTTACCAGTCAGGTAATCGGAATGTCAGAAATATGGAACATGAATCAAGCAAAGCGGGGATAGTATATGATAGTATGGGATAGTGCGATCGTTGAGATGTTTTCGGCAATAAAAGAGGTGGATTGCAGGCTGAATGACACACACACATAAATAAATAAATAAATAATATATATATATATATATATAATATGTATATGATGGTTGATCAAAATTCCTTTATCCAGGAACGGCCATTCTTCGCAAATATTGCTTTCATTCGCGAATTCCATGTTTATACTATATCATCCGGTAGAACTGGACTGCTGCAAAATCTGCGGTAGCATGCCAAGTCTATGGTATATGGTCAGGAACGGACATAAATTATGTATCATTATGTTATATTGTATATAAGCATACAGGATCATAGGCAAAGTAGGCAGATTATAACCATGTTGAAACCTGAAACGAAACAACATCATAGTTTTGTATGGTGAAGTCCTTGTGAGCTTGTTACAGCACTGCACAGTAATTTAATCTAATTTGCCCAAAGGTCAATATGCAGTTTTGTCTTCAAACAAATACCATCTCTCACATCCTGTTGCTGAGCCACTCAGGCATGCTGTAGCCTGCTGACCTGGGGACTCGTGAAAACACGGCTTTCCTGAATTATTATGAAAGTTGTCATCACGTTTCCTACTTAGGCAGTGCTCATACTACCGCCCTGAAACATGCAGTGAACATAGATAGATGATATCACCAATCAATAGAAAGAACCGCATTGACAGCCAACGTGCCATAGCAGCCAAACAAATCACAACCGGAGGATAGTAACACCAGTCTGGGTTTGTTGTTCTGATGGGTCGTTTCAGGTTCAGGCAATCGCAAAAAATATGGACCAAATGATTTTCGGATAATGGGTGATCCATTATGGAATCCACAATGAGAATCATTCCGATGGACAGCCAAGGGACATGTTTCATTTCAGGTATCCCATCAGCCCAGTGGGATGATTCCTGACGACTAATGGTACCTACCTAAGTTATCTTCAGGGGTTTTTCCAATAGAACCCGGTCAAAACTCGCTTTGCCCAGCTAAACATGTGGGATTTTTTCTGAAAATAGAGTGCACCACAATAATTCAATGGTGTATCCTATATCATATATATATATACATATATTACCTTGTTCCAATGAAATGGCAATTGCTGGGTGCCTCTCACATGTTCAAACACATCCAAATATCATATCAAGTTTGTGAAATATCTATACTTCCCATTTCCCCATATCATATCCGCATGAATATCCCATTGATATCCCCTACACTACATTTGATGGATAAATCATTTTAAATCACTTATGTTTTCTGCTCAAATCCGAAATTCTGAAGCTCAAGTCATGTTGCATTTTCGATGGTTAGATCCAAACGTTTGATGGTAAACACATCAAATCAGCCATGTGTTATTCTGAAAAAAAATCCACATGTTTCATGGATTTCCATGGTTTTCCGCGCGATGTTTCATCCTTTTTTGATGGCTAAATCACCATGTTTCACCATTTTTAGCACAACATTTCACCATCGAACCATCAACAAAATCTTTCCGGGCCTTGCGGCCCCGCCTGAACTTGGCCTCGATGTTCTCATGGCTCGTGGCCCATGGATTCGTCGAACTGCTGGATTCGTCGAACTGCCTCTGGCTTGGGGAACCCCCTAAATATATACCGTCAACTACGAGCAGGGACCCTTGAGGGGGATTCTAGAACCCCTACGGTTCTACAATCATTTTCCCAGGGGGGGGGCCCTGGGGATCAACTTGATGATGTTAGAACCTTGGCAGCTTGTGTTAGGGGGGTTCTGGAATCATATCATGGGGAATCAGGAAAATGATCCTA
>Ga0126342_10022150_pt1 | contig 10530 bp, 13 predicted proteins | sample Cyp1metagenome_FD_92528 | JGI IMG/M metagenome (GOLD analysis project Ga0126342, IMG submission 92528) | Coral microbial communities from Lord Howe Island, Old Settlement Bay, Australia - Cyphastrea 1 metagenome | ecosystem: Host-associated > Invertebrates > Cnidaria > Coral ...
GAATAGATAGAATAGATAGAATAGATAGAATAGATAGAATAGATAGAATAGATAGAATAGATAGAATAGATAGAATAGATAGAATAGATAGAATAGATAGAATAGATAGAATAGATAGAATAGGATAGGACAGGATAGGATAGAATAGAATAGAATAGAATAGAATGATAGATTGGTAGATAGATAGATAGGTAGATAGATAGATGGATAGATAGATAGATAGATCGATAGATAGATAGATAGATAGGTATATAGATAGATAGGTAGGTAGGTAGATAGATAGATAGACAAATAGATAGATAGGTAGATAGATAGATGGATAGATAGATAGATAGGTAGGTAGATAGATAGATAGGTAGGTAGATAGATAGATTAGATAGATGGATAGATAGATTAGATAGATAGATTAGATAGACAGACAGGCAGACAGACAAACAGACAGATAGATAGGTAGACAGCTACAACTACAACTACAACCACCACTACCACTACCACTACACCATACTACTCCTACAGCTACAAATACAAATAAACTCATTACACTACATGACACTACACTATTTACACTATACTACGCTACACTATTTACATCTAATTACCCTACACTACACTAGCTACGCTGCAGCACACTACAACTACAAATACAAATGCAACTACAACTACACTACATTACACTACACTACACAAATTACACTGCAGCACACTACAACTACAAATACGCATGCAACTACAGCTACACTACATTGCCAACACTACACTACACCACACCACACCACAGTTGCAAGTGTAACTACCACTAAGTTGCATTACACAACGCTACACCAATTACACTACACCACACTACAACTACAACTACACTACCTTACACTACACTAGACTACACTTCACTATACAACACTACAGTACACAACACTACAGTACACTACAATACAATACAGTACGCTACAATACACTACACTAATTACACCACACCACAACTACAACTACAACTGCATTACACCACACTACATCCAGCAGTTGTGGTAAGGTGACCACTGCAACCATTGCAACCACTCCAAAAAACACAACTCCAACCACCTGTCGGTCCATCAGTGGATTCGCTCTGCCATCCGTTATTCACAAGAACCAACCTCTCCTATAGGTTTCCTATTTTTGAAACTTCCGCCACCGCCTTGTGCGGTACTACTGGTATATATAATGTATGTGTGTATATATATAGATAGATAGATAGATAGATAGATAGATAGATAGATATACCCGTTGTGCGTTCATTGTATATGCATTATATATTCATATAGATATATATATACACATTATGTGTATATATATATCGTGCGGTGCTATATATACATGGTTTAAAAATAAATGAACTGTTTATATCTATATACAGTTTTTATTGCATATATTCATTATATATACATTAGATGTACATTATATACATATATCATATACTTGTGCATTTATGTATTTATGTATTTACACACACATTAATTGCATGTCATAAACATACTACCTTGCAGATGACATGGGAGTAGTTGGACATACCCAAAAAAAATTAAAAATGCATAACTCCCGTGTTATCATTAAAGTGCTTCGGAAAAAATATATATATATATTACATGACACAGAACCTCTCCAATGACATAGGACCTTTGCAGTTGTTTGGGCTCTCCAAGATAAACCCCACATTTGCCCACACCCAAAGAACACACCCAAACAAAATCATACAGATATATTGGCTTGATTCAAAACGTATGAGCTCATATGTGGTGCCGCACCAGCCGCGGGGTGCGCAGCGCCAGCGCACGAGCATTTAACGTGTGCGCGCACGAGACGCGCGAGCAAAAACAGGCGCGCGCGCGCTTGCGCGAGGTGCACGAGCAAGTCGCACAAGCAATGGGAGCGCGCGGGTCAACACATACGCGCGCGCGCGCACGTGCGGACAAGCGCGCGCGCAAAAGAAACTCAATTAAGCTTCCCCGCGTGTAAATAAGCTCACCAAAGGTAAATTCCTCTTCCCAACACACCTCAACAACAGGAAGTTGTTTTTGAGTTGCGCATTGAACTGCCTCCAAACCCTTCCTTTCCCATTCTTGGGAACTGTGAAAAACCTAAACCCCTTCTCATGGTTCGTTTTCATCCTTCCTAAACCATCCTAAACCATCCTAAACCATCCTAAACCATCCTAAACCATCCTAAACCATCCTAAACCCTTTCCACCCGATTCTTGGGACGCATGCACAGCCCCAACCGCTCCCCGCGCTTCATTTTGAGCGTTCGGAAACCCTCCCGACCCCACTCTTGAGAATAATTCAAAGCAGCGCTCGACGTGTGAGTAAAAAAAGGGTTTGCAGATGTTTTTCCTGGAAGTCCCAAAATTCTTCTCAAATTTTCCCATGTCATGTGTAAAATAAGCGTCGGTGGTATCCCCAACAGCCGCAACGTTTTATTGTTACAAATCTTTCTGAAGCGTGCTGCGAAGCCAAGCGCTGGAACCTTCTCCGGAACCCTGTTGAACCTGACCTGGCTGCACCAAAGCCTCCCAGCCCAGACCTTCTCCGGGAACCTTGTTAAATCTGGCCTGGCTCTACACCAAAGCCTCCCAGAGCTTCTCCGGAACCTTCTCCCGAACCCTGTCGAACCTGACTGGGTCTACGAGTCTACACCAAAGCCTTCCAGACCTTCTCCGGAAGCTTCGGAACCTTCTCCGGAACCCTGTTGAACCTGACCTGGCTCTGCCCCAAAGCCTCCCAGACCTTCACCGGAACCTTCTCCGAAACCCAGTTGACCCTGACCTGGCTCTGCACCACAGCCTCCTAGACCTTCACCGGAACCTTCTCCGGAACCTTCTCCCGAACCTGACCTGGCTCTGGACCAAAGCCTCCCAGACCTTCTCCGGAAGCTTCGGAACCTTCTCCGGAACCTCGTTGAACCTGACCGGGCGCCTGCACCAGTGCACACCGGAGCTATTCTGGGCTGAAGACCCCATTAGCTTACGCTGTTGGGGAAAAAATTGGAAAATCCCTGTCCGTTAGGCAAGCGCATAACTCCCATGTCATGTGTATTTTAAAAAAATACCATGTCATGTGCAAAAAAGACTAGGCTAAATCGACCGCCAAGTCCCGTGTCATCTGCGCCTACCATATTACATGTATGTATCCAAATGGCACACACAAACAAGGCCAGAAAACCTCAGAAACAAAAGCATCATTTGGGTCATTGCAGCTCTGCCCTGCATCTCCTTGCTTCCTTGCGGGGTCCACTTTGAGGAGCTGGAAGCAATGCTTCCAGGCGCAGCACTGGGACGCTTCAGGGCGGTTTTCTGCACCATCCCTGTGCGTTTCGTGTCGGAGGCTGTGGCTCTGGTTGCTCCCAGGCAACAACCCTCCCCTTCGGACGTCCAAGTCTGTGTCACTGACTAAAGCGGTCAATTTTGGAGTTGTTGCAGTATTTTGTAATTTGACATGCTCACACTTGAAGCCTTGAAACAGGTTCTGCCAAGGGGCTTCGCCAGGTCGTACCAAAAGTGATACTTGGAGCTTGGGCCAAAGGATGGGACACAAAAGGTGAGTGCCCAAAAATGGGAGATACCTCAATCATCCCCAACTAGCTGGGTTCCCGTATTCAAAAATCGATTCAAGATGACTCGAATGATTTTTCTTGTCGTGGATTTGGGGAGCTCCTCAATCTTGGGAGACACAGGGGTTCTCTACACCCTCGACACATCACGGCTTCGCACTGCAAGGAGGGCGCACCAGACCACCCCAGCCGAGACCAATGATGCCAAATCTGATACATCCCTGAGACATGGCAAAGCAGCCAATGAATCGGAGGCACGCAATTCGGTTCGTAAAGGACGAAAAGCTCAACATCGATTTTGCCAGACCAGGCCAATACAGGACTAGTAAAACTTTGTGAATCCCAACCAAATTCATCAATAGAATTATCTACTGTAGCTGGGTTGCTGCAAAATATTCCACCCTCAGCTGATCCAAATTTGCTTCTTGGGAAGCCGGAAACCCAGCCTGCTCCTTCAGGATAGGAATACAATCAAGGACCTGCAAGGAGACAGCAACGGATGGTCTATATGGGCAAGGTTGGTGGACAAATCACCCGCAACATTGGCTACTCCAGAAGGAGAGATGTGAAAATCAAAGCTACTGTGCGCACTACATCCAATAGACGAAACGACTTTGTCAACTGCAATGTATCAAACCGCCTTCAAAAGGCAATTCTCCCGAAACTTCTCGTTGGAGATGTTCGCAAGCCACTGACGCAAGCGTCAGCGGCATAAGAACTTCAGCAGCAATGTGCATTTCTATCAGCTTTACCAAAGAGGAATCTCTGTTCCTTTCATGAAGACAAGTTCAAGTGTACTTTTCAACGCAGCAGCATGGACGAACCTTCTGAAACGCCTCATCATCATCGTCAGGCAAGCCTGGAGGCTCAGCCTTCACAGCTCTTTATGGCATGCGGCATAAGGATTGGCGAAAAAGTGTTGCGCAGGCCTCCTTTTCGAAGCAATCCGGCATCAGGGCTTCAAATCCTCTGGATGCCCAGTGGTCCACGAGGTGCCTGAAATCAGGTGATTTCAGGTGGCGACCCATGGCTGTTCTCAGCAGATCTGTAATGGCTGGTGATGGCTTGTGCACCTGCAATTGGGATCTGCAAAGCCCAGGACATCGTGGACCTTGGCGAGGCTACTGGCGATTGGCGATATGAAGGCCATAGACTTCCGGTTGGAGGCTCTACTAAAAACAATTCGCTATTCCTAGTCCAATTCCAATCAAACACTAACACAATGTCACAAAATTTCACAAAGTGATTGATTGAGTGCCAAAATATCCTAACTCACCAAAATCAGCTCAGCTGGACACCACTGCAATGCCCATCCGGCGCCCGCTCTTCAGGCGCGGAGCTGCATAATAGCCCTGCCATTTAAAGCTGAGACCCGCCGTGAGCACCGACCCTGTGGGACATTGGCAGGGATTCCATGGCAGCCGCCTGGAGCACTGGGGTGACCTCTATCACAGAACCCACACGGCTGCACATCTGAGCGCCACCTTGGGAAGCCAAAAAACAGCCACATGAGATATGGATTCAATGGATGGAAGGACTTTGCCAATGCGATGCTTGATCACGAAAGTAATTTTGCCTTAACGCAATTGCACACCAAGAAACAGAGCCGGCCGTCATGTGAGTACAATAAGCGCCATGGCAGGCTCTTGCGAAAAGTATTCAAAGCGAAGAATCCTACGCCCGGATGATCTGCCAGGATGATCTACCAATATCATCCTATATCCATCAGTTGGTCTTTGACTCTGAATCTATTACAGGATCTAGTGGAATCTAGTGACTCCAGCTAATGGATACGTGAATCAATGCAATCTGTCCGCAGTGGCGTTAAGCTCAAATAACTTCGCTAAGTCTGCCAGTGTCATTTTACGTAGTGCCAAGCAAAGGGCTTTGTCTGTTCGACTGAGCTGATAATCGCAGAACAGAAATTCCATCAAACCTTGGTCGCTCAAAGAACTATTGAAATTCAAAGTGGAGTGCCACTCATGTTGTGCAGATTTGAAGGCAGGGCAGATTCATACCGTTCGCTTGCAATGCAGTCTTTGGGACTGGCCAAGCTGCTCTGCTTTCGGTGTGCTTTTCAAGCTGCATACATAAGTCTGTGTCGCCAAGTATATGTACAGGTACAGGAATCATGAAAAGTCTCCTGAACCCAGCACGAATCCGCCCACATCACTCAATGGTGGAAGGTTTTATGAGTTGTGCCCTGATGAATGTGCTGAATCAGGCTAACCAGGCGAATGTGTTTTTGGCGTGCCAGAAATTTCTATCACAACAGTCTGAACAATGCTGTGGCACTGGTGTGGACGGATCCCACACTGCATAGCAGGGTGAAAACCATTAAACATCATTAAAGAATAGCCATCAGAGCTCTCAAAACCAATCAACTTGATCAGTTTCGTGGACTCTTTTGGCCTCGAAAATTGGGAGCTCGGAGCAAAGCTCGAAATCTATGGAAATCTCTGTATTTTTCTGTTTCAGGCTGGGCTATGCTGGGCGGGGCTCAGCTCTAATTGCACCAGCTGCCCAGGCTGCAAGTCCAGCAGTTGCACATGGCGCAGTTTTGGTCTGCTGCGCTGCAACGTGGCGAAACTCTCTACAGAGCCGTCTTCCTGGAGCTGCTCAGCCAAGAAGCCTCCGAATTGCGATGCTTCTCTGACCCCTCCAATGGGAAAAACTGGGCTTTGGAAATCTTTGGAATGTAAATTACTTGTGATGACACAGAAAATGTGATCTTTCTGCTCCACAAAACACAGTGTCCCAAAAAACTCAACTTTAAAAGCTCCAGCCTGAGGCATCCAGCTCTGCATTCCGGAGTGGAAGCAAAAACCGGGGCACGGGATCAAGGGCTTCTAATGTGTCGGCTGCTTCCTGCACTCCATTCACCAACCTGAAATGAAGGGCCCATCAATGTGAGGACGAGCAACAGGCCACTAGCAAATAGCAAAGGCACTGGATCTTGACTCTACACGAGACTTGGCATGACAGCCTTGATTCCACCAATATTCCACCTAGAGTCTGCAAATCTCACCTTCAACATACCCTGGCGACAGCAAAGCAGCGCCTGTACCCCGAGATCTGCTGCGAAGTCAAGGGTAAAATGACCGCATCCAGTGGTGGCACAGTCGAAGAACTGGGCAGCCGCTTGAACGACCTGAGGATCCAGTCGCGCATCCCCAGACTCTTTGGCTTCAAAAATAGACCATGACATGGATGATTTGCAGCTAAGGGATGCCCAATCCTGTTGGTAGCTGCGCAAAATCCGGTTGATTAATGATTAATGAAAGATAATGAAAGCATGGAAGATGAATGACGGGTGTTTTTTCATCTTCTCAGCATAAGGGTCTAACGTTCCAAGCGCAGGTCCAAGCAAGTTTCCATGAGGCTCGGTACCTTCACTTCGAAGTCTTGTGAATGTGAAACAACAGGTAGAATTATTGCCCAAGTTCCATACGAGTCCATGAAAAGCACTCTGAGGTGTGGCACGTTGCAATGTCTATCTGCCACTATCTGCAAACTACAACTACAAGTGAAAATGTTGCCAACAGGATTCGCTCTCCAGCCTATTGACAAGCCACCGGGTCGAGTGTCTGTGAAAACCTTGGAGGGTTCGGGCCATGAGTGCAAATGACTTCGAAGTGTGTGTATATACATGGGGGTTTCCTAAAATAGGGATACCCCAAAATGGATGGTTTATAATCATGGAAAATCCCCATGGAGATAGATGATTTGGGGGTACCCCCATTTCAGGAAACCCCATGTATAATTAATGATTTTGAGACGTATCCCCCATTTTCGTCTGGTGCTCCAAGACTGAGCTTTCGACGTATCCATTCTCTGGATCTTGCCACGGAGGGCCAACGACACTTCCAGGCAAGGCGGAGATGCGAAGCTTCCCTAGCATTAGCGACCTGAGATGCAGCCACCATTGCATCCGTATCTTCTACTAGTCTGAGTTGTGGTGGCTTCAAATTCTGGCTAATCCGTCAAGGTTCATGCTAAAAATAGTGAGACAGTGGCCAGCTCCAACTACTGTATCCGTTAGCTTCCTTGATCCTCACACTCCTTGCAGCAACCTTAACTGAAAGACTGTGCCGACTTTGCCAAGAAGCTCTCCCGGCTGCAGCACAGAGGGGCTAAATCCCAATTGCTCAATTGCTTTGGCAGCACTGGGGTTTGAGATGATGGGCATCCTGTCAGAGATCTGCAGTACTCATTGCACAGCTGAAACTTTGCAATCTGCATGAGATATCATGAGATGCACTTGAAGCATTCTGAGGTTAGATTTGAATGATTACATGTGCTTGCCATTTTGGAAACACCAGCGTTGCAAATGTCGCCTTCGATCTATCCTCTCCAGGGTTGGACGGTGGCAATGATCATCAAGACTCTGAGTTATCCTTGGACACATCTCCGCCATTTTTGACAAACGTTGGAAGCTTTGACCAACCCATGGGGAGCTGCCAAGGTTCACAATCGCATCAAAGCTGTCCAAGACCTCCTCCGGTCGAATGGACTGGGCGGTCTCGCGGCGCTTCCCACGGAATGCCCAGCTTTGGCCAAAGAAGACCTCAGAGCAGAACAGGCCTGACATCCTCCACGCAATGTGGCTTGCAATTTCAGAAAGGAAAGGGGTGATGCTCATAGCTCAAACCTACACGCCAAACCTCAAAGGAAATATATATATATAAATCAACTATGTTCCCTGCACTAGCAACACTCCAGAAAAAATGATGCGCAATATGTCTTCTTGATATGGATCTGCAGTGGGCAGGCTTCAGCTAGGGAGGATTCTTGCAATTTGATTCTCCCGTCCAAGCTTCCAAATTGCCAACCAGGAGGGGATCGATCAAGATTCGTTTGCCGGCAATTTCCAGAGCCAACGTATTGATGCCGAAGTGTGTGACACTTGGAGTCAAGCTAGCATCAGCAGACTCAGGTTGGCTTTCTAAGGTGGATGCGCCCGCATTAAACACAACATGTCCAGGGCACCCTTCTCCTTGGATCCAGTGTCAGATCAACATGAATTGCGAAGGAAGAGTCAACAACCAGTTGCAATACACATTTTTGGTTCTTGTGTCAGGTCACAGTTAGTCCATCATTTCGGCCTTTCAAAGCCAAGATGCGCAAACCCTCCGGTCTCTTCAGTGACGTCCCAACGAAACAGAGCCACGGACCTAGCAAAACTGCGCGGTGAGTCATTTCTGTTCGGGACGATGCTTTCAGCATGATGCAAAAGGGTCAAAAAAGCGCAGATAGTCGTTTTGCGGTCCTGCCGTCAGTCCAAAAAGGGCTGCCCATCCACGTCGTGCCATGAGCGATCTGAATCGAGGAAATTGAACAGAACACTGTCCTTGGTCCCTTGGATATCTTGGTTGGTTATGGTTGGTTGGGTTATCTGGGCTACTGCATCTGGATCTGCTACTTGTCTGCCATGTCTCAGCTTTGTAATAGCTGCAGCATGAAAGCCTCCAGACACATGGTGTGCCGCTGGTTGGTTCAACGACTCCCCTCACTCAGAACCCATCCCTTTGCACATCATTGAAGCATCCACGTTGTGATAAGTGAAAGTGGCGCAACCACATAATCAAAATAGGCTGTCTTTTTATCTCTCGCAACGAGATCTTCGCAGGCAGTGACCTATGTGAGCTATGCGACCTATGTGACCTATGTGACCTGCGCATTGTTGCAAGCTAGGCCCATGGCACCCATGGTATTCACAGAATTCACATCTTTCCCTGGCGGGCAGCATATTCTCCTGTGTAGTACCCAGAGTAGTACCAGGCCATCAGGAGATTCATCAACGTCTCGCTATTCAGTCCACTTAGCGCCTGAAGCATGGGGGCCACGGCCAGTGTGTTTCTCCAACCATGCTGACCGCTTAAAAAGCACCTATTTGGGGCTGTCCAAAAGTGGGGTATACCAGGTATACCTCAAAATGGCTAATATAATTCTGGAAAATCATGAACAAACACTGGATTTGGGAGGAACCTGTTTGTGGATCATGGGAACCATCAAGAGCACTGCAATCAACGTTCTCTGCAAATCTGGATGGGAGAAGCGCTGAGCCGTTCGCAGGGCTTTGGAGATTTGGGAAGCTGCCAGCACCAGCCCTGGGAATATCGAATTGAAACGGAGCAAAAGCGGAGATATCGCTGCAAAGTTCAACTCAAACGAGTGTCTTGAGTGTCGAGCAATGGCCCCAGCAAGCCACCACCCAGCAAGCTGCCTGCATCCAGGCTCCGGCCACAGTTCCCTGATGGAATTTGACCAGAACAAGTGGCTACAGGGGCTACAGCGGCTACAGTTCTTGTGTGCCTGAAATCAGTTGTTGCACTGATTGGATCTGCAGTTGTTGAAGCTGCTGCTGCTGCCTTGGTCACTAGAATGAAACACAGCTGACATCAAGACGAACCGACATGATAGATCGTCAAATCATGATAGGTATATTTATGTAGATGCACATGTATTGTGTATGTGTATTAATGTGTATATATATATACATATGTATATATATATGTACATATACACATAATGATCTATGTATGTATTCAATTGTATTCATGCATGTATAGTCATTCATTTCCATTTACATTTGTACATACCCGTCTTCTGCCACGCCATGCTTCCAAGGACCAGACTGCAGCAGTTGCAAGGCCTGCAGGGCCTGTAGTAGTGGAGCTTGAGCTGCCACGCCCTGACAGGACTGGCCCTGGAAAAATTGGGGATTTTGCATCTCTCAAATTATCTGATGGCTGGGATTTTGCCAACAAAAAGTGGTAGTATAAAACCAACCATTTTATGGAGATGTACAGTAAATGGCAAATAGAAATATATAAGTGCTCAGGTCTCATTTTTCCACACCTGCATTGCTAGTCACACATCGCCACAGCGATCCATCAGTTGTGGATGGCCGTGGGGGGGAGTGGTTCGGGAGTTCTTGAGCGGTTGGAA
>Ga0126342_10022151_pt1 | contig 10530 bp, 7 predicted proteins | sample Cyp1metagenome_FD_92528 | JGI IMG/M metagenome (GOLD analysis project Ga0126342, IMG submission 92528) | Coral microbial communities from Lord Howe Island, Old Settlement Bay, Australia - Cyphastrea 1 metagenome | ecosystem: Host-associated > Invertebrates > Cnidaria > Coral ...
AAAATCCACCAATCCATTTCCATCATTTTCCATCTACCCAGCTTTTCTAACAGTTGGATGGGGAAAATCCACCAATCCATTTCCATCATTTTCCATCTACCCAGCTTTTCTAACAGTTGGATGAGGAAAATCCACCAATCCATTTCCATCATTTTCCATCTACCCAGCTTTTTCTAACAGTTGGATGGGGAAAATCCACCATGAAACCAGATCCTTTTCTTCATCAACCATAGCCTTTCCACATCTTTTCACCTTGATCACCGGCGAACAAAAACCACTTGGGACGGTTGGCTCCCATGTCCACTCTGTCCGGCAAGCACAGGTCACTGCAGCTAGGGCCTGAAAAATCCTGGTGCTTCCGTGCTTCCACTCCATAGCAAGATCAAGGTTCACACTCAGACAATAACTGGGGTGGGAATATGTGGGAAGATGATGTTCCTATCTGACATGAAAAAACTAGGATGTTCCATGGATTTTCTGATATCGCAAAATATCCAGTCCAAATCACCAACGTAAAATTCCATACATTTCCTAGTGGAAATAACCAGATCTGAATTTCTTTGGGTCACCCCGGGTAGCACATGTCTTTTTGGGGTAATGCCCTGCTGGTGAAGAACACACATCATCCCCATCTCCTTGCAATGTTTGCTTCAGTTTGGGCGTTTGATTCTCTATTGAATGTGGAATCTATGAAATTTTATAAATTCGATGTAAATGGGTAGCAAAACAATATATATATAGCCTCCAGACCAAAAAAAAAGATAAATCGACAATGATTTATCTATAATTAAATCAGCAACACCACCAATGATATAGAGGTGATAGATACATCAATAGATAAACGTCCTTGCGTTGCAAGCAGCAAATTCAATTCCACGCCCCAATCAGAGCGAACTCTCACAAGGATGGTTTATAACAACCTTCCCGCACTTAGAATAATCCAATACTAAACCTCTGCAGTTAGAATATTCCAAAATGATACAAACCAAAATATTCTAAGTGCTAACTTGGTATTATACTAAGCTTTTCAATGAAAGTAACTGAAACCTGGAAGGACTCGGTCAATTGTCAGGAAGAAAGGGGTCTGGAAAGTGAACCGTGGTTTGACGCCTTGCCCCCACATGATCGCTTTTTCTAGGCCTTGACTTCTTGCCACCTCCGTTTCCACAATTCGTGGGTCCGTTGGTAGCAGCTAACCTGTTTTCTAATCTTGTTGATCTTAGGTACCAAACCTTCTATTTTTCAGAACGTGACCGATCCACATAGCTTAACGTATTTCGATCCACATCCCTAGCCGCTAGTAGTTTGAAACCAACGGCTATCTAAGGAGCCCCATCATTCAGGAAAGTCTGATTTTCTGAATGTTGCCCTTAATTTTGCCAGCTTTTCTAATGATGAGTCATCTTAAATGAGGGTCAAACTCGAACCATTCACCTCATTTACCTGGAATCAGGGCAACTATGCTAAACTTATCAGGGTATATCAGGGTGAACATACCATATGGCACCATGTTTTTCAAGCCAAATCACCTTCCTGTGACTCGCCGCTGCCGCGATTGCCGCGATTGCTGCGCTGCTGGTGAAACGCCCAGGCGGTGTCAAGGGCTGCATTGATTTTTGAGAGCCAGGCTACAAAACTGGTAGTTTAACATTCCACAAATCTATATAAATCTGCTAGATTCGGTAGTTTAACATTCCATAAACTGGTAGTTAGATTTGCCAAGATGGTAGTTTAACATTCCATAAACTGCTAGGCAAGTTCAGCCATAAATCGACCGTCTTCTGGCCATATGATCCTATTGGTCTGCTAAGTTTTGATATGTGAAAACGAACTTACCGAGGTTTTGAGCGATGCAAAACTGCACACAATGATCCATATCATTCCATATCATTCCATTTCCCTTGCCAGCAGCATGTTAGAAGCTCCGAAAAAAGGTGCTCGACTCATCTGGGTCATTTAATTTTGGCTGATTGAAGATGTGGCCAAAAACCCAACATATTCATGTTATTGAACTAAGTTGGGGAACCCCAATGCTTTCAGTCAAGCTTTCAGTCGCATTTTACTGCTGTTGATGCGCCCTTGAAGCTGACCAACTATGCCGCAAGCATCTGCAAGCCAGCAACCCGTCTTTTTGGGGTGTACAACTCAGGAGTCAAGTTTGATCTTAGCTGGGTTGTCAATGATGTTCGCACCGTAGACATACCTTGCCAGATTCGTGAACAACAACGGCCACTTCATAGGGACTGTGGAGTCGGAGGTACCAAATATGTATGACTATCATTGCCGGATGCTTTCCCCAGTCTAAAAACATAGAAAAAACCCGATCAAAAGCATCCTAAGACTTGGATCGTCACTATCTCCGCCCCAAGAAAATACCACCGTAATGGTCATTCAGAAGTGGTCAATCCTTCTTGTGCACCATCATGAATGCCCAAACAAGTTTTCACCGAAACTGGCCCAAACTCATGGCTAGCTTGGTCGGTTTTGAACAATCAAAACAGTTAGTAACAGTTCGTATGGCTTATATATGGCAAAAATCATGCAGTATTTTCCCGTGGCCCGTTGTCAACTCAGAACTCCCCACCTGCCCGGTCAACTACCGGATCCCACCAAGGTTAACTCCGCCAAGAAACACGTCACACATCAAGCCCTCCGGAAGCTCATCATCTTCAATGCCTTGAACCAGGAAACCTCGATCGAGTTTTGCGCCGGATGAGACCAATTTTGAAGCCTCAAAATGCGAGGCTCGACCCTCAATTTACATACAGAAAATCAAACAAAATCAAGACTTTAGTATCTTTAGTTAGTACATGTTTGTACGTTAACTCTTGTTTTGGGACACGTGAAGGGTCAAGGGACTCTTAAAAAATGGGGTTCACAGTGACAAAATCATGCTTAGTAAATCACACATATCACACCTTTTCACGGCTACCCTCTGGTAATTTAACATAGCTATTGAAAATGGCCCATTTATAGATGGTTTACCTATTAAAAATGGTGATTTTCAATAGCTATGTTAAATTACCAGAGGGTAAATCAAATGTATCATGGGATACAACAGCTGTTTTAGGCGTAAAATTTTCGTACGAGCCAATTTCTACAGCCATTTCTGCTTCCCTCATTTGGATGCGCCACACATGGAACATGGATCGAGCAACTCACCCGGTTATGCCGTATTATCTACACATTCAAATCACAGGCACACGATTCAACCATGAAACATGTGGCCGGATTTCCAGACCATAAAATTGGTGTCCGAAAATGGGTGAAAATCAGCGAAAATCCCTTTTTGTCCATGGTTTATTCACCGGTGAAATACAGTTTTATGGCCCGTTATATACCAGTTATTAAAGTCAGTATACGTTGCCCAGTTTATGGAATGATAAGCCCATGGATAACATGTTATAAACATTTATAATAATAACACCATATTTATATCAATTTATAACCAATCAAGAACCATGTATACCTGTTCAAGGACGTTTACTGTATGTTTGAGAGGTAAATCATCTTAACGTCCCTGGCTGTGTTGGCTGCTTTTAGCCATGGGAAAATTTCAGCCACCAAGAGGCCAAAGTGCACCTTGGTTCGGGGGATCATGTCCCTGTAGCTGCACAACCTTGCTCCGGTCCGCGGGTTGTGATCGACCATGATCAACCATGATCAACCCATGGACATTTCTGGGGTGCCTCTCTTTTTTTTTGGAATGTCACATGGATTCACATGGCTATTCAATTGGCTTTGTTTCCTGGAAATTCTAGCAGTGAAGCCTGGTATCTACCCGTAAGATTCCGGAAGTACAGGACCTTTCTTGCAAAAACAAAAACCTGGAACCAATTCGGGGACCAAGATCAATGGTTTTGGATCAAAACAGCTGAATGTCATAGGTATATACTCTGAACCTGGATTCAGTAGTTCCTCCAAGTATTGTATCCTTCAGGTTGTCATCCATGCCCAATCCTGGAAATATGGATGGAACCAATCAAATTGATTAATATATATATATATATATATAATATAGGCAATATGTATGTATGTATGTATGTATGTATGTATGTATGCATATATATATATATGGAGATTTCCAAAATCAAAAATGAAGGTACTCCAAGCCACCATTGTTTTTCAGTACTTAGCCATGGTCCTCCATGACTTGGATGATTTGGGGTACCCTTATTTGAGGAAGCCCTCATATATAGAGATATTATGTGACATATCAAGCAGCAAACAAAATCATTATATCACCCCTGACGCTTTTTTCGCAATGTGATTGACGAATTCATGGTTCTGTTCATGCATTCTTTTTCTCCCGCTGGTGATAAATTTCTCTACAAAGGGTTGCAGGATGGTGCCCCATAGTTAGCTAAGTTGGTGTATAACTACGTACAAACAAACCATAGTGTATGATACGCAAATAACATTTATAACCCATAGGATCCATGTATGCCATATATGGTAACATGGATCCCATTAATATACCCCCTTTATAGTATATATACTAGCACCATGGATCCTATGGGTAACTATATTTGGATGAGGGTACCAACTTACAACTGGAGGGCCCCATCCGACGTGGAGACCGGTCAGGTTTCATGATGATCCGTATGTGGTGTCACTGAAAAAACTGCCATCACCGGTGATGCCGACAAGTTACGTTTGGTGGTACCCCGCAGTTATGTTTGTTTGTTTGGTTTCATACCATTACTTGTATATATATATGATATATATATATATATATCTATGTAGCGTCTAAGCATCCTCAATGATTTCATCCATGATTTCCCTAGTGAAATATGAATGAAATAAACCAACTCAGCTATCATAGCTATCATGGTGAACTCCTCACGGCGCCATGCGTCCCGAATCCCCTCCCCGAATCCCTGGGCGAATGTTGGATGGCCAAGGTGCATTTTGCGCACCTTGCGACAACAGAACTCCAATTTCACAATGCTTTGTGATACTGACCCTATGGATCCAAGTACCTTCTTAGGAAGTACTTGGGGTATGATTTAGAGGATTAGGATGGGTTAAGTACCTTCTCAGACAGTGTTTGGATCCATAGGGTGATAACATCTTAACTATAGTCAATGGCATTCAATGGCTTTATAAACCAGCTATAATTATAACCAACTGATATCTGAGGCCCACATATTTTAAGAGTTGTGTACATCTTCCTGCGACGTGCGGATTTCTCTAGGGAGATGCTATTAGGTCAAAGATTGGATACCCCCACGGTCTCCTGTGATTCTCAGACAGACTCTGGCAACCACCATCTGGACATATCTGGACTGATCGTCTTGAAAGAAAAATATGCAGCTTGCACTGCTATGACTTTGGAGACTAGGCAGTGGAATGTTCTGGGTAGACTGATCCTACACACATGGGCATCTAAGCTCCATGCCTTGGGACCAGGTTGTTGCAACTCCAGTTGCATTGGGATGTCAGATTCTATAATAGTTACTTCAAGGTTCATTCCAGCTACAGTCAGTGCTTAACAGGGAACCAGGCTTATAATTCATTTCTGTAGTCATCTGTAGTCATCTGTAGTCCAATGTATGCCACTTATGAGCCATTCAAAACCCCAGCATTTTGGCGAGTGAAACCACAATGTTTGTTGCTTCCATCCCATTCTAGCTCGACCTTTGGGGGTTGCTAAATATCCCATTGATATCATCCTTCAAATCATGTTGAGTTCCTATTTAAGGGATATCATTCTAAAAATCAAGATCCACTATAATGATATATATATACATACATCATACCTGTATATATATATAGTTATATATTTCTAAAACTTATATATATATATATACGTATTGATCATGAAGTCTCACACTCACATTTATACTTGCAGCTAGGATGCTAAGATATTCCAGCCCCGAACGTCGATGCCAATCTCGACCCATTCCATGTCGGGGTCCTGGCCCAAAGAATCTGCCACTCAAAAAATGGGGGGATTCATCAGGAGCTCGTCCATCGGTCCATCATCCCAAGGTAAGCCTAAGGGAAACCCTCTCGTAGTCAAACATCCTTAAAAACATGGCAATGGGATGCAATGGGCAATCCATCATTTTAAGATGTTCCCCTGATTAATATTTATGGTTATGAATCCATGGTATTAAACATCATTGTTGAACAGTGTTGGATACTGGCTAATGATGGTTAATGATGGTTAATGATGGTTAATAATGGTTAATAATTGGAATAATGTGGGTAAAACAATGTCATAAACCACCCATTTGGGAATGGTTTATACAACCTATTTATGGTGATTTGGGAGATGCTTCATTCCCACCTTGACGATGTAGCCGGACTTGGTGATCAAGCACGGCTTGCCGTTGTATTCCTGAGGACAGGCGAGTCAATCAAGGAATGCTGCACCATGGTAGACCATATGGTAGATCCATCTTGTACTGGTTAACCCTCACAAAGACGCAAAACTACAATGATAGGTACGAAACAATCACGCCTTGTCTTCATTGAGACACACATCAACAAAAACAATCTCCAAAACATCTAAACTGGTTGGTGGTTTCAACCCCTCTGAAAAATAGTCAGTTGGGATGACTATTCCCAATATAGGGAAAAATAATCCAAATGTTCCAAACCACCAATCAGTAAACCATCTAAAAAACTTGCCCTAGCAAAGATCCAAAAAAAAGAAAACATGTTACGAAGCTCTCGGCCCAGAGACATGCAGCATCTCTGGGACATTGACATCTTCGGGATTCAAACACTTAGCATTCGCCTAGCAGCGATCCGATCGGCAGCATCCGTAGAAAAACCGCACGGGAGATCGATCAGTGAACTTCGCACTTGCCGGTAGTCACATAGCCATAGCTATTGAAAATGGCACATTTATAGTGGATGTACCTTTAAAAAATGGTGATTTTCCATAGTTATATTAGTTTACCAGAGGGTAACTTTTCTTGAGAAACAAACATTTCATGAAGTTACCACAGTAGAAGTCGCAAGGCTTTGCCGCCTTTGCCTAGAATGCTCGGATCACACACCAAGTGTTTTTGTTTAGTCCATCAAAGCAACGACAAACTTCAACGACTTTATGCCAATTTCGCATAGGGAAAGACTTCAACGACTTGATCAAGACGCAGAACATGCCAACCCATCCCGGATGAACAAACATATGGGTGCACAGAAGTTGGTTCCCCATGTCTTTATCTAAGTTTATAACATTTTATAACTAGGTTGACTAGGGTTGATGGTAGATATGTCCCGGCTTAGGTGGGCTTACCAACTTGTTAGCGGTTGACCGTGTGAAATTGAGACTGTACCCTGCACATCCCTGCACCCTTGACATGTTAAATGCATTTAAATGCCTCAACACGCAGGGTTAAGCTTGGATATTCGTCCATCATCCATTATCATGATCCTCTACCCACAGTAGCTCCGGCCTTAAAGATTCCAGATTGGATGTCTTTCTTTTTGCCTCGGTCTCGACAAGATGAGTTAACCCAGCACAAGAAGGAATGCACTATTGGCATCTATTGGCACCACATCCGCTGCAGCTATGCGTTAACCTCAATAATAGTTTGAAAGCTATCAAACCAAGAAACTAGCACCACGAAAACTCGCCTTAAACAAGATGACCCACCTTAAAGATGTGTCATGTGTCATGATGTTCCCACTTAAAATGGACAATTCATGACCGAGAAATCGTCGGACTGATCCTCGGTGACTGATCCGCCGAAAATTTGAACCTCTGAAAATATTGGGTTTAGTTTTTGGGCTCGCTGGACATAAACCATACAATGTAGATCAATCTAGTTATAATTAGAACATGTTAGAAACATTTAGAAACTCTGTCAACTCTATGTTTTTCATTGCTCCTGGAGTCACAGGAAAAATACGCTGTCAAATCATGAGATGTGGAAATCGCAATGAATTGCATGCTGAGTTACATCTCTTGATTTATTATACATGCTCATTCAATATGAAATAACATGAAATAGCATGACAAACATGAACAGTAAATTGAGAGATGTATATATACAGTTACATCATTGTTCTTGAATTTAAAATTGTAGATTGTCATTGTGTTACCCTCTGGTAATTTAACATAGCTATTGAAAATGGCCATTTCTAGTTTATTTTCCCATTCAAAATGGTGATGTTCCATAGTTATGTTAGTTTACCAGAGGGTAAACCTCCATTTTCCATCATTTTCCATCATTTTCCTATGGTTTTCCTATGGTTTTCCCATTAAAACCCTCCATTTTCCACTACAAGTTCATGACAAGGAGTTCTCACGATTCCACCCAATCATCCAGATGTTCCTTGCATTTCCCAACAAAAATCGAGATGTTCCAACATCTTCCCTGATTTTCCCTGATTGTTTCATAGTTGTCCCATCCATCACTTTCCATGGTTTTCCCAACATTTTCTATGGTTTTCGCCTAGTTTTCCATAGTTGTCCCATAGTTTTCCATGGTTTTCCCAAGGGTTTTCCCATCGCTTAACGGACGCCACGTGCCGCGCCAAGGCACCCGGTGACAGCCGCGAGGCCAAGCTTCGATCCGGGTCGCAGCAGGAGCCCAAGGGGAGGCCCGCAGGGCCTGTCGACAGATCGGCAGATGGTACCTATACCCTATAGGTATGGTAGATACTCTGCAAACAATTAAATTCTTAGCTGGTGAACGGAGATAATCCCATTGATACCATATATGCTAACATTTGGGGTATATTGATGGTAAATGTTACCATATATATAGCATACATGTTTTTTTTAACATAGCCATGGAAAATCACCATGTTTAATAAGTAAACCATAAATCACAATGTTATAATAAGTAAACCATCTATAAATGGGCCATTTTCCATGGCGAACTGTTAAATAACCAGAGGGTAAATGTTCTCATTATATGGGTATATATGCTAACATAAAGGGGGTATATTGATGGGATCCATGGCACACCATATATAGCAGCACCATGGATCCCAGTTCGTTAGCTAAGTTGGTTTGGCGCCCACATTCTAGAGGTGCCCGCCTGCGAAGAAGTCGATGAGTTGCTTTATCTCTGGGGGTGGTTCTTTACCTGGGCTCTTTGGGCCTTTCGGTCGATGGAGGACGCAGAAAAAAACGCTTGGGAAGGCTCGTTTTGGGAATGACTCGTTGGGATGTTTTTGAAGATGATTGGTTGAGGTTTGCTGAATTTTGGGATCGGAAGGTTCTGTTGAATGAAGATCGTTTACTATCTATTGATTATATAACCATATGGCAGTGTGTCAAAACCTTGTACCCCTGGTGAACATCAAAATAGCTGGTAAATGGATGTTCATCCCACTAAAAATGGTATTAATGGGTATTGATCCATTCCCATATAACCATAGTTCTCTTAGCCAGATGCAGATGGGCAGTTTCTGAGGCAAACATGGAGACAGCGCCAAGGAGTTTCGACCCAGAGACTCATGGAGGACGAGACAGTCTCTGGCGCGATGTGGAAAAAGGCGACAAAGCCTTGGCCATGGATGCCATGGTAACCTTAAAAAAATCTGGCAATTTTAAGGGGAGAAAATGACGGTGGCAAATGGTGGAAATAAAAAGTTGGTATAGTTTGTTTTTATAGAAACACCTCTATGTAGACATTACATCATATTACATCTCTAGGTAGGAGCTGCATAATGATAAATGTAACCGATCATCGATGATAATTGTACAGTATAACGGTTTCTTGAGGGCCACCCCAATGACCCAACAACATCGGATGTTTGCTGTCAGACATCAACAAATTCTGTGGGTAGAGTCTCAAGACTCTCTGATCTTGACAAAAATCCTGATATAACTTAACTTACTCCTTCTAAAATCATACCCTCTGGTAAACATACAAAAAACTATGAAAAATTATCATGTTCAAATAGGTAAATCAACGAACTAAATGGCCATGTTCAACGGCTATGTTAAATTACCATAAATTACCAGCCTGGCTATGTGATTTTTTCCCCATCTTTATGGACAGATTGGGGTTCCCATTTTCTCACACGCCCGACTCCATAAGTCATGGGAAATCCCTACAACTGTCATGGTTAAATAATGTGAACAATCACCTTTTTGGTTGCTTAAATTAATCATCTTAAATCAACTATATATTTCACTAGGCCAGAGATATCCCAAAAAATTATCTGGTTGCTTTTCGCCAGCCCTCTGAAAAATGATGGAGTTCGTCACTGGGAAGGATGACATCCCATATATGACATGGATTGACATGGATGATTTACATTGATGTACCCTCTGGTAAACGTTTACATAACTATGGAAAGATCCACCATTTTCAATGGGTAAATCCACTATTTCTATGACCATTAACCATAGATTAACCATATATGAACCATAGATTAACCATATATGAACCATAGATTAACCATATATGAACCATACATTAACCATATATGAACCATACATTAACCATATATTAACCATACATTAACCATATATTAACCATACATTAACCATATATTAACCATACATTAACCATATATTAACCATACATTAACCATACATTAACCATATATTAA
>Ga0126342_10022152_pt1 | contig 10529 bp, 8 predicted proteins | sample Cyp1metagenome_FD_92528 | JGI IMG/M metagenome (GOLD analysis project Ga0126342, IMG submission 92528) | Coral microbial communities from Lord Howe Island, Old Settlement Bay, Australia - Cyphastrea 1 metagenome | ecosystem: Host-associated > Invertebrates > Cnidaria > Coral ...
CAAGCACCTTTCGGTCCATCAGTGGATTCGCTTTGCCATCCCTGATTCACAACAACCAACCTCTCCTATAGGTTTCCTATTTTTGAAACTTCCGCCACCGCCTTGTGCGGTACTACTGGTATGTTACCGAAAAATATTTCATAATCCATATATAACCAATAATGGTGTACCCTATTACATCTATTACGGTATAATATGTATAATATATTACATCTATTAGGTATCATATTATACCATATTATACCATATTATACCAAATTATACCATATTATACCATATTATACCTAATATGTATATCTATTACATCTATTACCTGAATACTATAGGTATAATATGGTATGAATCCACCAGCTCTCCCGACTGCAACAACGACATGGCCTCCGGCTGCGCCACTCGACGCAAGTCTCGGCGCTTCTCCTTGGGAAGCCCGGTCAAGGGGACCAACCTCGGCGCCAGGTTCTGGGGACAGGAGATGGGGTGTATGCTGGCACCGTGTATATATATATATTATATGCATACGTATGTATACACACATATATACAGTATATATATATATGTATATATATATATAACATCATATAACTATAACCAATCTTCTTTTTGTTCTGTTTTTGCCAAGTAATAGTTTGACGAATGGACCTACATGTGGCATGTGGTGGCTTTTAACGTTTTTTTTTCCCCAAAAGAAATTATATTTTTAACCAATTTAATCAACAAAACTCGTCCCCCAACTAATTAAACGAGAACGGCTTAAGCAGCCAAAATGGTGAGTCAATCATTGAAGATAATATGTTATGAATATGATATATATATATATATGATTGAAAATAGGGATTCAAGTGTCCAAACCGGGGTGATTTACCGTCCCCCAACAGGTTGACCTTGATCCCGCCTTCCACGCAACTCAACCACACTTTCAAGGCCATGAGCCAACCTGGCGCCCCAGAGTTCGACCCAGCTTAGCTCGACCATGTTTTTTTTCGCTAATTTTTGACTGCGCCCTTCACGAAGCTCATTGATATGGCAAACTTATGCTAATTATATCTAATTATTGTTCCGGTATCCATTGTTGGGAGTGTAAAGTAAGTGATGGACAACTTCAGATAGCACCGCACGGCTAGGCCTGGCAACATAGCTTCCGTCTGGGTTGGGACAGTCCTGATTTGGACTGTGACAGCACAAGCTGCCATCAAAAACATCAAACGAAGGAAACATGTGGGGCCAATGGAGGTTTAAACATCAAAAACGAGGATATGGCATGATGAGGTAATGAGAACGCAACACACAATTTGAATCAATTTGACAAATGGATACAATTGGTTTTATCCTAAAGTAGGGGAAAACATTGCAAGTCAGCAACAATGATCCATTTAATTTCGGGCACCTCGCCTCAAACAAACCCCTTCGAACGATTGCAGTGAATGTTGGTGTTTGGAAATGTTGGTGTTTGGAAATTGGAAATCAAGAGTAATCAAGAACTTCGATATCCACTCAAACCTCGGCTTTCAGTGTCTGTCTCTGTACAACAAGAACAATATCGGTCTGAAGGAAACGCACGAACTCTTGCTTGGTCGCGGAGGGTCATACCCAAGTACAAGTGGCAAACATACCCTCTGGTACTCAAGCATTGCAGCATGGGCTTCAGGAAAATCCCATTTCCCTTTTTAAATGTCCATTTGTCATCATTTGTCTGAGGATTCCCAACTAGCCATGTTCGATTTACAAAGGCTATATTCCCAATATGATTATATACCAATTATATCCCCATGATATCCCAAAAAAAATCCCAAAAATCCCTATAAATCTCAAAGGGAACACCACAAATTTGACGCGCCTCTCTAAGGGGTGGCTCTGGGCCAGCAGTCCATTGCCATGTCCTGGGCAGGCCACTACTTGCAATATTCATACTTATTTGGGACCAGTTAGGTGGTGTTTTATGTCAGGGGGATGCCATTACAAACCCATATTTCCCAGTGAATTCAGGTAAATACATGTAAATACCATCAAATCCCATCGAATTTCCCATTAGTTTACAGCGTTGCCTCCAACACCTCAGATACATGGGGGGCATCTTCCGTACCCGGCCTCTTTGCTCCAGCTCGTGACATCTGGTCCAAGACAGCACTCCGACTGGCGAACTTGCCCTGCGGCGACGATTTCATTCGAAAGGGTGCCCAAATGTCATTCCCTATTGTTGCTTAATAAAAGACTAAGAAAAGAACGTACAAAAAGAACATGTAACATATACCTTTAAGGTTTTAAGCAGCTAACCGCCCTTAGGTTTGGGAAAATATATGTTTCAGTAAGCTGAAGTAAAGCTATATGAGGACAGCTACAAACCCCAATCCGAACATATACTAAGCACCATGTTTGTTCATGTTTGATGATTTTCACCATCATCAGTCAAACGGCTACTACGATACGATCCACTGCAGTGCCTGCTGTGGGCTTTTCGGAAAGCTTCTGGCTGCTGCTTTGAGCGTCACGTCCAGATCGCTTTCTTTTAAGAAGCTGCCTGCCTGCACTGCACTGACTTTTCAACATGGTTGAATGGGATCGGCTCACAATGAATGGTTCAAATCAATATAAATCGATCATGACCTTCATGATCAACTCAGTCGATTGACAAAATTGGCACTGGCTTTGGCAGCTTTTTTGAGCCCTTCCCAGCCCATCCCATCCGCATCTCCAAACTCATAGCGATGCTCATAGCGGCTCCGGCGGTCGGTGCCACCCGGCCTCTCTTTCGGTTGCACACTTCACTTCGGCTTCATCCAAGTCCTCCAGATTCTCCAGCTCCTGATGTCTTGGAGCAGCGCTTCAGCTTTGCGAGATTCAAATATATATATATATATATGTGCTTAACATACATTAACTATGTTTAATACCATTTAATACCATGGATCCAAGCAAAAACCATCCACCATTCGGTCATTCACCATTCATTCTATCAGCCACAGCCCGTGTCCTCAGTCTCATCCACCTCCAGCTCATCTACTGAAGGGTCCTGGACTGGGGTATTGAATTGTCTCTGCCCCATCATTGGTCCTTGGTAAAACACACGTCACGCTACGTTTGATACGTCCAAGCAGGCCTCAAGCTGGTCTTCCTCCTTCTCGGCTGGCGCGAGGAGTTGGGAAGCTCATGGAACCCCCAAATAATGGGCGTGTCTCAAAATGGGACATACCATGACATACCTCCAATTCCAATATATCATCAGATTTGTTTCCTATCCAAATTCCAATTTTGGAGTTTGCCATTTTTTTCCCAATTGTGCCCATTGAAGCTGCCACAAATTGGGTGTAAATCACCCGACCTTGGACAAAGGCATTCAGAATTCCCTCTACCTTCACAACCAGAATTCCCTCCACAACCAGAATTCCCTCTACCTTCAGCTTCCTGTGCTGCCAAGTTCTTCTCTAGCTGCACTTTGGCAGCCTGCTCCCATGACTTCAACGGACAACTGGTGGCGCTGGTGCTTTGGAATTTAGAGGGGGGGTGAATTGTGATAATCCTCACGAAAAGGGAGTCCATTGGAAACCCGGGATTCATGACCCAAAACTACAAGTACCAAATATCAAGGATATGATTCTGTAACGATGAACGTGCCTCTGCCAAACCATGCTACATCATGTAAGTTGCAAATCCCTGTCTCCATGAGGCTTAGTTGCACGATGTATCCCATTGGCCCATCGTGAATCCCATTCTTCATCTCAGTCCACATCTAGTTATCTCTCAACTAATTATATATATATATACATATTTATACTGTACAGTATCCCAATATGGTTGGTCTTGCCCAAGTTTTACTGGTTTACTACTTGCAACTTGCCTCTTGGGCCTTTACAGCCTTCCTGGTATTGTAGAGGCCTCGTTGAGCAAGGGTTGAAACCGTGGATGTCATGCAAGGGGTGCATTTTGAGATGCTTCCCGTAATCGTATTCTTGAATGACATGTACGGCAAACATCCAAGTTCTGCATCTGGTAAATCCGCTCCTCACTGAGAGCACTGGAAACGCGTTACTGCAGCAAAGGAACGGCAAACAACCGGCCACAGGGCATAGGATAAAGGAATATCCATAGATGATTCAGGTGCTGTAAAATCTGCCTGCCCAGCACCAAACATTTCCCTGATGGACATGTGTATGAAAACAGTCCTGTTTGTGTGTTTCACGCCATCCATATTGAAATTACATGAAACTACGGAAGAAAGTCATCAATATTCTTCAAGCCAAAATGTTTACGCGGGATTGATGTTTTCATGTTTTTGTGTTTGGCCGCAGCTGTAAGCAGCTCCGACGTTGAATGCTATTCGCTTATCAGTGTGAAGAGAAAACAACTATACATTATAGGTTTGCCATGGTTTGCCTGAAAGTACAGAACCCCACAAGTGTAAGGATTTATAATGATCATGTTCAGTATTCAAATAACCTGTGGAGGTAAGGTACCCCCAATTTCGGACAAACCAATCGGTCGGAGAAGGTGGCAGCCTTTGCTCGACGAATGCTTTGCGTTAAGCAGGGGCGACCGTTGAACAACGCTGACACCTCGCAAGAACAAACAGTACCAACGTGCACCAACGTTTGGGTGTGTCTTGAAACGGGATACCAACCAAGTGGCCTTCATTGAGAAAATGCTGATAGACCATTGAAATTGGAGCTTGCCTTCTTTTCGAACAGACCCAAAACGACCTTTTTACACCAAATGATGGACAAAACAACACAATAAAATCACAAACTGGAAGTGAACCAACATATCAACATGGCATCAATCGTGAGAACATACGATTTCCAGCTCGGAGAACTGGGTTGCAAACACGGTCTGGTCGCAACGGGACTATGCAATAGTGTACATCCATGGCTGGCTATAGCAAATCTCTACATATTCAAGCAAACCCTCCTTGTGCTCACGATCTTCTTTGGAAGCATCATGACAGATCTACTATTTCTACAGGTCATGGTTGTGTTCAATCGTTCAATAATACTGGCACTGCAAAACACTGCCAATGACCCCCCGTCCGATGTGTCATGGAGCAATCAAAGAGTACAATAAGAGTATATACACACCAATATATCTTCTAAATTCTTTGCGCTTGTCAGATCTGTACAACTTCGAAATTCCCTCATCTCTACTATTTCGATTCTTTTGCCAAGTAAGTTGAAAAACGGCAGCCTATCCGGCCTATCCCATACTTTCACGTGTGAGAGCTGAGCCAATCAAATTCATATGTTGGAATACGTTGGGTTTGAGCCTGAAAACCAGCACAAGGCGACCTAAGGCGTTGTCAAGACAATGCCTTGCTGCCACTGGGCCGACATAAAAAGCGAGCTAATCATGGCATTTTGTGCAACGTTCTTGCAGGTAATATATTTATATTACAAGAATACTGAACATATAAATAGGGCTGAGAAATGTCAAGAAAACTCCTGAGTGGATGGAGGGTCCCACCATGTCCCACCTGCCCCCTTTTGCACGGTGTGTGCAAAAGCGAAGGCTCAAGCAATCTTAGAAAAGGGTAGCCCAACACCCATGAACGACATAGCAGAATAGTTTTCAAGGGAGTGATTTCCTTCATCTCTATCCGTAGGAGGCAGTTATTCTCCACCACAGCCTCGTTCTGGAACCAATCTGCCCTTATGATTGTTTTTCTGGGACTCTTTTGTAGAATAGAGGCCCCCGTTACTGACGGGTCATCCGTTGTACTCATGCCATGACCGGTGTTTCACCTGTCCACTATGAGGCACATCTTCCACAACTTGATAAACTGCTTAACCTTTGGGGTTCCCAGCCAAGAATCGATGCCCAAATCGGCTGCATTTAGCTCCAAAGAGAGCAGGATCCAAAAGGCCGCAGGGCTGCATGCTGTTGCAAACAACTCCAGACAAGGAAGAGGGAGGCGGGAAAATCCATTGACCCCAAAATTGAGTCGCTCAACTCAACTGCCGTCTGCACAGAATCGAGAGTTCCCGGCATACAAAGCAACTCATGGCTGGTTTCAAATTTCAACCCAGCTGAAAAATACAATCAATAAAGCTACCCTGATTCTTTGTTGGATTTGGATGCATGTGGTGCAAACAACTTTGAGACATCTCGTCCTCTGCTCTGCAAAGAGGTCTCCTGGAAAAGAGGCCTCCCGCATCTGTACAAAATGGCCGAAAATCTGCGCAAATCTGCGCAACCCTTGCGGGAGTATCTTTCTCTTTGCCGTGGAGATGTTCCTTTTCCATTCTTTTCTTCGGGTCCACCACGTAAGTCACAGGAGTGTGTGCTGCAATCATCTCCACAGCAAAACATGAGGGCTCACTACTGAGCTACCACAAAGGGAGCCTTTCCAAGCCTTGATCAAATGGGTTTATCGACGACACATAGGGTAGCCCAAATCATTGCATCCAAGTCGCTCGTTGCCCTACCTGTCTTGGAGGCACAGGCGGTGGCATCGGTCTTGTCATTCGGCTGCCTGCAACATTTTGTGGATCTTGCAAGTCAGCATTTGGGCATGGATAAGACATGATAGGACTAAGACATGATACGACCAACTACTAAACATACCGTACAAATGTACAAATAAAATCTAGTTCTAAGTTCGAACATGTCGAACATGTCTGACCTGTATCTAGCCAACTGTCTGCTTGTGATTCCCTTCCGCAGCATGCAGGCCCTGGGCCCTGACACACCCAGGCAAGCCTGAGATTCCAAGGCCCAACCAAGCGAAACCTGAAAAACGGAATCCGCACGTTGCTCACCCCATCTTTCGTGGGCAAGGTTGGTGGGGTTGTCTTGAGTAAGTATATGTAAGATTATGTAAGTATCTATTACACCATCACCATCACCAGCACCAGCTACTTCCTCTTGATCATCTCGATATAATATGATGTAATTCCGCATGCGGAGGTCTCATGCAGGACTCAAATTGAATGGTGTGTCCAGCATGTCCTCTGGCTCCTGCCATCCAGCGACTGAATGCAGCTCGCAACCGCCGGGCAGCTGCACCTGAAGCAGTGGCCCAAAATTGGGTGGTCTCAATCCAACTACAACAATTTCTGTGCACCTGACACCTAAAGCGGACACATAATGCATCATCATGCCAAGAAGTGAACATACAACGGCTAGAAGCGCATCATTCAGTTAGGTGTTTACGGTAGTTTATATCTTTTTTTTCCGCTAACAGGGCTAGAAGTACTGACTGCCTCTGCAGGGAAATTGCCTCGTAGTCGCTTTAATCATCCACCTGCAATGGTGTCATCCTGCCAGACCGCCACCGTTGTCTCACAACGTCCGTGACAGTCGTGACAGCATTGGAATTTACTGGAAGGATCTGAGCTCAGGATCATTCTCGCCACTTTCGATGACAATTTGAAAACAGGATGCAGTTCCGGCAGCACCTGACCACCATCCTGCTCCCCAGCCCCTAGGGCCCCAGGGCTGTCCTTTGGGCCTTTGCCCCAGCGCCGTTGCTTGCGACCCTCAGTCTCAGTCTTTGTGGGCCTTGGGTCGAGCTCGGCCCAAGGGGATGGGATCTAAAGGCACTGAAGGTGTGGGCAGGGCCCCAGGGCATGTCCCCGTTGTGGCGCTCGCTTGTGATGCCCACATGGTCCAATGAAAACATTGTTTTATCATGTTTTATCATTGTGGGGTCTGGGGGTGTCTTTCACCATCTCCCAAAGCAAGTCCTCCCAACCTTTGATGAAAATATCTTGGAATATCTCCAAACATGTGTAGTCCCTAGTGAAGTTCATAGAATTTCATCCGATTCTTCCCTTGCTTGGTTTCCTTGAATCATTTGGACTATTTTTGATGAATGGAAAATGGAAACTGCTGTGTTTTTCCCATCAAATACGCGGGTGACACCTGCACCGAGTGCTTTCAATCCAATCCAATTATCTAATTCCAGATTCGGTTGAAGGAAGCACTTGCTGGACAGCCTTAAATTGTCCTGTTTCCGGATAGTAAGAATAATGTTCCTCAAAGCAATCCAACGAAATGCTGAGAGCTTCCATAACGCTGCAACCAATCCCTCGAACTTCATCCATTCTTTTCATCCATAAATTATAAACATCCACTTAAAACCACTTAAAACCACTTAAGCAGTCCAGTCCACCAATCTATAGGATAACTCACCTGCTCAGCTCCTAAAGGCCGTCCAGCGGCTCCTCCATTCGTTTACCTTTGCCCTTCGAGCCCTTTGTGAAGTTGGAGCGCATAGGACCAGGATCACCTGAGGAAATTGATGGATTTCTCAGTTGCCATCTCGGGAGGTCAGCAGTCAAGCTGAAGGCGAGCTAAAGAAAGGGCTACTATTACTATCATGACTGACATCTTTGAGTGACATTCATACAGATTTTTAGTTGTTTAGTGGCTAACCATGAAAAATATTGAAACATGGGATATGAACATATATGAACCAACAATCATCCAATGATTGGACTGATTTGCTTGGGAGAATCTGTAGGAAACCTCCGGAAACCTGGGTGACACCTGTATTTGTTTCCTTTCAACCAAGTCTGGGAAAGAAACATATGGAAAGTCATAAAATATGAGGCTTCCCCGCAAGCTGAGTGCTTTGCCAATCAGAATGATTGCTTGATTTGTTGCCAATTCTTCCAGAAGAATAGATAAGCCAAAGTGTGTATATCAATATGTATCATCCAAAGTATGCAGGTCAAAATCAAACATGTTTGACACAACAAACAGGTGATCCATGAAGACCCAGGAAGTGTTTGCTGATGTTTCATTTCTTTGAACTATGGATGAGCTGGGTTTATGATGACCATGCTGGATGCAGCTCATGATGTCGAACTGGATGCTGTAAAGCCAGTGCTACCTACTGCTTCTGAAAACGCACAGCATATCAACATCTTGCCCTTCATCTCTTGGTACTTTCCTTCCTCGTCAGAGTCAAAGGCGTCAATAGGCTACCCGGCTGGTTGCCGCCCCAAATTTCTCGGGAAGAATCTTGCCATCTAAAGATGCTTTGAAGCGAGCCAAATTCTCCTGACAGTGACAATCATGCGGCTGAACAGGCTCTGGCTCACCGCTGTTCCCAATACAGAAATCTTGCTGTAGAAAACCGCATGGCACACCGATCCGATAAATTATAATTGGATGTTGCATTCATACATTTAGGTTGCAATTTGCACGCAAGTTTGATCATATAATTTATCTATGGCTCAAAAAACGTGTATGGATCGCTACGCGGTGATCTGCGCGTATGGAACGAAGGAGTTACACTAATGATCTCAAATGATTTCAATCTCTTCACAAGCGTATGGATCAGGGGTATGGATCACCTGTGCGTCCGAGGTATGGATCGGGACCTTACATTTTGAGCTGCAGCCATTTATTCGAGGGTAGGTCTTGAAGACCCTTTCCCCACCCACACACCAACTCACTGCCTCGATTTCATGAGCGAATGTTGACATATGTTGACATATGTTGACATATGTTGACATATGTTGACATATGTTGACATGCTTTCCTTTGCATTTCCTTTACTCGTATCGAATCAATTCATAATGTCTTGGTACTGCTCTTGGAAGATCTGTCTCTCTCTCTCTCTCTGTGTGTCTCTCCATCGCCTTCATAGTCTAGTACGTATAGTATTTTAATGTATTTTAAATGATTTTAAATGTACTGTAGATATTCGCTTCTTCGGGCACAACCGGAGCAGCATCAGCAGAATCCTAGGAGATGAGAGAAACAAAAACTGGGTGACTGAGTGACTGGTGATCAGAATTCTCGAGTCTGAAGGGTCTTCATTTAGTTGTAAACAAACAGAAAAGGTTGAACTATGTTGACATCACTAGTTGAAACATCAGGATGTCATCTGTCTGAAAATAGGGTAGCCCAAAATGTCAGAGTCTATTATCATGTTCCCTATTAATAACAACATATTGTTTGGGGGTTTCGGCCCATTTCCAACACCCCATGATGAAATTCATGGATTGGCCGCTGTGCCATCTCCTCCCGGGCGTCTTTGTGATCTACGATGGGCTGTGGATAGTCCTGCAAGCCCCTGGTGATGGTCGACCAGTCGATCAGGAGCCTATCTTTACGCGGTAAACCATGGTAAACCATGGTAAACCCCACATGTTTTTTCCCTTCCAAGAAGGTTTTTCATGGGTTTTCCGTGCACCAGCCCGAATTCCGTTGCGTTGCATCTGGCGACTTCGTGCAATCCACGAATTCATGGAATCTTCATGATAAATGGGTTGTAAACATGTGGTAAACATGTGGTAAATATTATCACCACATCGATCCAAATAATGTCATATACTAATTGGTGGTTGACCTACCCCCCTGAAAAATATCTAAAAATATAAGTCAGATTGGATCATCATCCCAGCTATTGGGGAAAATAAAAAATGTTCCAAACCGCCAACCAGTGGTTGTTAACCATCATTAACTATCATTACACTACCTCAAATAAACTTAGACCTAGAAAAGCAATACCACTAAACAAACATAGACCTAAGGGGGTAGCCTTACCATACACGTGAGCAACGAAAAAACAGGCTGCAACTCAGATTTCA
>Ga0126342_10022153_pt1 | contig 10529 bp, 11 predicted proteins | sample Cyp1metagenome_FD_92528 | JGI IMG/M metagenome (GOLD analysis project Ga0126342, IMG submission 92528) | Coral microbial communities from Lord Howe Island, Old Settlement Bay, Australia - Cyphastrea 1 metagenome | ecosystem: Host-associated > Invertebrates > Cnidaria > Coral ...
AAGATAGAACAATATATGGGATGATTTTGTTTTTGCCAGGATCCAAAACATACTAAGACTATAGGATATACGTGATATAAGGATCAATTCCACTACATCTTTATGTGCGAGGAGGAATTTTCAAGTTCCAAAATCGTATATTGACACATTGATGTTGCTGTGGGGCCTGAATGTGAAACTTTACCATCTTGCCCGATAAGAGGCTATTCCAACATATCGCTATACTTTCTTCGAGTGATCCCAACCTTGACACATTATTCCGACATACCATCTGGAAGTATAATTCAAATATTGGATATATGAATATAGTTAAATGTATATATATATATGAATATAGTTATATATATATGGATATATATAAATATATATTAAATATGGGTATATATATATATATATATATATATCAAATATGGATATATATATATATATATGCTGACATTCTTTATGGCACAAACTCTCGGATTCCTTCTGGCATTCTATCTGGCATCTATTCTGACATACTTTCTGGCATATATGCTGGCTTTCTATCTGGCATCTATTGTATTCTATTCTGAATTTCTTTCTGGCATTCTTTCTGACATTCTTTCAGGTATTATGTCTGGCACCTATCTGGCATCTATTCTGACATTCTCTCCGACATGGGCACTGCCCGCTGAGGTCTGGAGCTCGCGGTTGAGGTCCGGCAGTGCCCACTGACGTCTGGAGCACGCGGGTGAGGTCCGGCAGTGCCCACTGAGATCTGGAGCTCGCGGGTGAGGTCCGGCAGTGCCTAGTCGGTTGAGGTCCGCCGATCTAGGGCTCGCAGTTGAGGTCCGGCAGTGCCCACTGAGATCTGGCGCTCGCGGATGAGGTCCGGCAGTGCCCACTCGGTTGAGGTCCGCCGATCTAGGGCTCGCAGTTGAGGTCCGGCAGTGCCCACTGAGATCTGGCGCTCGCGGTTGAGGTCCGGCAGTGCTCACTGAGATCTGGAGCTCGTGGTTGAGGTCCGGCAATGCGTGAGGTTGAGGCCCAGATTTGGAGATAGCGGTTGAGGTCCAGCAGTGCCCACTGAGATCTGGAGCTGTGGTTGAGGTCCGGCAGGGCCCACTGAGATCTGGAGATCGCTGTTGGGAGGAAGGAAGGAGAAGGAGGAGGAGGAGGGGAGGAGGAGAATCAATCTAATAATCACTGAAATCTAGAGACCCTATAAGGGGACCCTATACAATGATTTTCTGATCATTATATCGGGCTTTATCTCGTAATAAGGATCAAGCATGGGTTGTTATTGGAAACAAAACTAGCGCTCTCTTGAGATTCACCAGTTTCAGAGTTAGTGGCCCCGTTCCAAGATTTCCAGGTGGTTCCTTGTAATCTCTCGACTTCTCAGTGAATTCAATTGCCAGATCTTGTTCAATCTAGTTCAATGGATGTCCATTTGAGGGCCAGCGGCTCAAAGCGCATTTAGCCCTGACCTTCCCGGAACTGTTGCGACACCTGGAAGGTCGGGATCCTGGCGCCCACCTTATGACCTTACCCCACTTCTCTACATGAAATCCATGAAGATTCTGGCCATTTTGGCCCCGCTGGTGCTGGCGGAGCTGCTGGAGGACTCCTGCGGCAAAGCTGGCGGGTCGTCCAAAACGGCCGCCCTGCTGCAGCTGCCCAATGTCAATCAGAGCCAGAAATTGCGCCTTGGTTTGGTCGGGGTCTTTTGTTGGAGTCTGGGGAGGGTTCAGATGTTTCAGATAAAGCACAAAGAATGTCTTCATTTTGTCCGGCTTCATTGGTGAACTTGGATCGATGTTTTTTTCCTAAATGTCTTTTTTGGAAAAGGGGTGGTGTCATTGGAGCAAATATCCTGTTCAATTATATTTAAGGATGATTCGCCAACTTTTCTTGGTTTTCAGGATGGGTTTCTGGTGAGCCATGGAAATCATCTGGCCAAGTCGTTGGCCCGGCCTTGGCTAGGACGATCCACTCACTGGATGATGGGCTTCCCATGGCCCGAGTCATACCCTCTTGGTCCTCACCTCGAGCTGTGCAGCATTTATCTTCCCGCCAGATAGGGCTTCTGCTGAGCTCTTTGTTGGTCTGTGCAGCTTGAAGCAATGGGAGCAATGGGCTACCAAAAGACACTTCGCAATACCCCAGGTTATTGCCATGCTAAAGCATTCTTGAATACCAGTAGCGCCGCACAAGGCGGTGGCGGAAGTTTCAAAGATAGGACATTATAGGAGAGGTGAGTTGTTGTGATGCATGGGTGGCGGAGCGATTCCACTGATGGACCAAAAGGTGGTTGCAGTTGCGTTTTTTGGAGTGTTTGCAATGGTTGCGGTGGTCACCTACAACTGCTGGATGTAGTGTGGTGTCGTTCAGTTGCTGTTGTAGTTGTAGTTGTAGTTGTAGTGTAGTGTAGTGTAGTAGAGTTGTAGTGACAGTGTAGCGTAATTAGTGTAGTGTAATTTTATTTGTAGTCGTAGCTGTAGCTGTAGTTGTTGTAGTTTGTAGTAGCAGTAGTAGTAGTTGTAGTAGTAGTAGTAGTAGTTGTTGTTGTTGTTGTGTAGTGTGATTAGTGCAGTGGTCAGTGTAGTGTAGTGTAATTGGTGTAGTGTAGTGTAAGTAGTGTAGTGTAATGTAATTCGTGTGGTGCAATGTAGCGTAGTATATTTGCATTTGCATTTGAAGCTGTATTTGTATTTGTACTAGTGTAGTGTTGGCGAAGTTGAAGTTGAAGTTGTAGTTGTAGTTGTATCTATCTATCTATCCATCCATCCATCCATCTATCTGTCTATCTATCTATCTATCTACCTATCTATCTATCTATCTATCCATCTATCTATCTATCTACCTATCTATCTGTCTACCTGTCTAATCTATATCTATCTATCTATCTACCTGTCTAATCTATCTATCTATCTATCTATCTATCTATCTGCAAGCTTGAAAACGAAGCTATTCTGCGAGACCTCCTCCATTTTTGAAATTGACAACATCAAAAGCGCAGCAATGCTGTGAGATTTTCTAAATTTTTGAACTTGACAATCTCTCGTACTGCGCCCGCCACGCGAAATGCACCTTTGCAGATCCTCTTCAAATGTGCCACGCTTGCCAACGTTTTTGACATTGCTACAGAACCCTCACGTTTTGCTCACCTTTGGCAAGGTGCAGGATCCCTTACGCGAAACGACATCCGAACGTGCAAAAGTTGCCCGACCATGGTTTGTTCTTAGCATTTTGACTTCGAAATGTGGTTCGCGCCACAACGGCGTGCACTTTTTCAACCTTTCAACTTCCAAAAGTGCTCCGACACTGAAGTGCGTTCTGCATTTCGACTTCGACCTGTGCTTCGCGCAACAGCGGCGTGCGCTTTTTCAACATCACACCTTCCAAAGTGCTCCGGGCATGGTGTGTTTTTTGATGTTTTTTACATTTTGACTTCCAAATGTGCTTCGCTCCGCAAAGGCGTACACTTTTTCAACATCTCAACTTCCAAAAGTGTTCCGACGTTAAGGTGTTTTTGTTCATTTTGCCTTGGAAATGTGCTTCGTGCCACAACGGCATGCAATTTTTCATCTCTCATCCCGCCAAATGGCTCCGCACCCGCTTTAGCGAGCGTACTCTTCGACCCTCCGGAACCACAAATCATTGGAAAAACACACTGTTTCGCGATTTTTCTCGACCTTTTCGTGCACCTGCACCTTCTTTCTTCTGATCTGTCTCTTCTCTGGTCTTCTCTCTTCTTCCTGTCTCTTCTCTGACTCTTCCCACCTCTGCTTTTCATCTGTCAATATTGTCGGAAGTTTGATTTCTAAACTTCCATCGGCTATATTTCAAATTATTTCAATAAGGGAAAGGATGATACAATCCAATTTTCAGGGTACTTTTTTTTTTGGAGACGGGCCCGCATCTCCTTTTGGATTAACAAATGTCCTCTTGGGCATCCATGGACATCCTAAATACATCCCGATTGGTCCATCTGCTGGTTTTCAACCACTTTCGACCACAAGTGTGTAATCCTATATCAGTTGGAATAATATAACCCGAATTAACCTCTGGGTTGGTTACATCAACTTACATCCCCATTTCTTGGCCCATCCCCGAGGAATCACCCCCGATATTGGTTCGTAAGGTCCAGGTATACTGGGATAGGATGGGATATGGGTCAGGTAGAATGGGGCGGCATAGTGGAATGTCATACGATGTAATGGCTCTCCAACGGCTCTCCCATGGTTAGGAGGGAACCTATGGAGCTATGGAGCTGTGTGTGTGTGTTTTTTGGTAGGCGTGACGATATGATGGCGCAGGGCGTAGGGATCGGATTGGAATGGAATTCCAGGTTGGCCATGGCCGTCCAGCCATCCTAAATGCAGGGCACTGACACATCCCAGGTCATATTCAGTCACGTCTCCCACACGGAACTCATCTCATCCATTTGCTCTTGGATTGCTGCCAGTATTTGTACAAACCTGCTGAACAAAGAGGCTGCAAGCTCCTTTTCCGCGATGTGTTTGCTTCTTCAGCTGCATTTTCGGTCATTTTTTCTTTTCGGAATTCAAATTCCCCAATCTCCATGATTCAACAATTTGTATGGGCCGGGAAGTGACATGCCCCAGCTCCATCCAAATGTTTGTTGTATCAGGCTGCTATCCAGGCAAGAACCAATGGGGTTTCATGTGCATTTGTATGCATTTGTGTTGACCAACTCATCAAATCTAATACCCTCTGGTAATTTAACATAGCTATAGAAAATCACCATTTTTAATAGGTAAACCATCTATAAATGGGCCATTTTCCATAGCTATGTTAGTTTACCAGAGGGTAATTAAAAGTTACCATTTTGTGCTAGAATTGTTGCAAACTTGTTTTCTGGCGACGTTCCAAATGATCCCTGTTGAAGAAAAATGATGAAAAATGATGAAAAATGCAGGTTGGTGATCATTCAGATGTGGATTGCCAACGTGGTGGTGATCTTAATCCGTTTCGATGACTTGCAGCTACCGAGTGCCAGGGATTTCGTCCGTTGGCTGCCGGTGTCCTTCCTGGTATCTGGCATGCTGGGAACCTCCATCTTCGCATTGGAAGGTACAACAGTGAGCACCGTGTCTCAGCTGCAGTGGGCCTTGAGTTTTGGTCGTTTTTGCGGAAATTGAATTCCGGCCGGTCATTCTCTTTTGTGAGCTCTGCTGAAGTTGAATTCAGGCAAAGGTTCGCTTTTGCAGGCAGTTTTTCTACGAAAAGTCTGCGGTCCAACCGTGGCTTTGTCACTGCCAGGTGAATATCATTCGAAACGTGCTCCCCATCGTGACATTTATCTTGGAGAAGATCTTATTCAATAGTCCTCGACTGGTGAAACCCGGCCATATTTTGTCCATGGTGCTGACGCTCTTTGGGACGACCCTATATGGAATCTCCAACTTTTCTGTCACCACCTGGAGTTTGGTCATGATTTTGCTTGGTCGCTTGGCAGGACAAGGACCTAAGGACGAGGACAAGGACGATGAGAACGATCCTGATGATATTTTCATCGATGATGGTTAATGATTTTTCAGTCATTGTTATTATCATCATTGATGATGACGATGATGATGATTATGATGGTGATGATGATGATGATTGATGATTGATGATTGATGATTGATGATCGATGATTGATGATTGATGATTGATGATGACGATGACGATGACAATGATGATGATTGATGATTGATGATTGATGATTGATGATGATTGATGATTGATGATTGATGATGATGATGATGATGATGATGATGATGGTGATTGATGATTGATGATTGATGATTGATGATTGATGACTGTGACTATGAACATGACTCCCGTATACTCCGGTTTTGGCGATGAAGCAACATGGATCCTTCGGTAAAACTGGGATCATCCTCGGCAGGGACGCTCCTGACAGTGGTCGACAAATTACTACAGCGGCACTTGCTCATGAGCCCTGATTTCAAGCAGCCTTTGGCGGTTTGTATGATCATGCCACCTGGCCAACTTGACATATCTTGACATTTCTTTTTTTCAGCCATTAAAATGAGAACCCCTGTTATTTTTGATGGGTTATGTGTTTTGCGTTACACTGTAATAATTATACTGGAATACTAATTGGTTTATCGGGATTTGTTATTTCAATATATATATATAGGGGATATCTATTTACCGACAGGATGAGAATATTTTTCATGGCTTAATTGTCACACCATTTTGAACCACATCCATCCAGATGACTATCCGGTGCTTTAAGTTTTGGGATCGGTTTGGAGCTATGATCGTATCCACATTCCACATTTTGCATGGGGAACCAAGGAGGTACTAACTTAAAGTTTCCTAACCACATGATAGATGATTTATGATCGGTGTCCCGATTAGAATGACCATTTGCGGTCCCCTGGGCTTAAAGTTCGACACAAATTTGAACACATATCCATAGATGTTCATTGCATATTGACATGTGGGTTTGTCTCAAAAAGGGGGTTTGCGAATCTGTGCTAATTTTGGTGGGAAAACCTACGCTATGACTATGATATTTTGAGGTTGAAACTTTTGAGGCCATCCCAGATGACAGAGAACTCAGCTTCGAAACCCACATTTGCCAGCATTATTTTCATAGAATCATCTAGGGGTTAACATGGGTTAACATGGGTTACCATTGGTTAACCTTGCCCCCCAAACGGAACAGTCTGGATTATCCTTAATGGTTCGGTTCGCGTTCCGATAAGCAACGTTCGGTTCGCGACGGTGGCGCTTCAGGAACAACACCTTCGGGATGCTTCCCTTGCTGCTGGTGGCGCTGATGACGGGTGAAAGCAAGGTCTGGCCTCGGCTGTTACCTGGATCGATGTGATGTTTTTCCGTTCAACAAGGACGGATTTATGGTTTAACATTGAAGCATACGGAAGTTGAACCTCAGCAAAATTTGGAACTGGAATTTCATGATTGAGGAGATGGGTAGTGGATAACCATACATGGAGGTGTCACAAGAACATATACGCAAACCAACTGGATGGATAGTTTAGTACACATTCATCTTTTGTATTCCTTTGCTATATTGGAACCTAACCAGCCAAAAGCCAGTCTAAGATTGGCTATGGTTGGTTCGTCCACCCCGTCCACCCCCAAAAAGGGAAATTACCATGGTCATAAATTTGGGTTTGCCAATGGTACACTAGAGTCAGGAGGCCCCAAACTGTCTTGTGGAGGTGGATAGACTCCTGCTACCAGTTTAATAATATATATATATATATACACAATATATGTATGAAATATATCATTTCCACCATTCTCATCCTGTTTATCAATGAAAAAAACACATTTTTTTGTGCCGTTTTTTTTTGGCCGTTTTACTGCCGAGGCTAGAGGTTTCACCTTGGGGCACCTGGATGACCCTGGTGGGCTCGGGACTTTCGGGCTGCTGCCTGGGGTTCTACGGCCTGGCGGTGTCCAGGCTGATCACCGCAGCGTCCGTGCTGATGCTGCAGAACATGAGCAAGGCGGGCGGCTGGTGGATGGGTTTTTTATGCATTTTTTATGCAGAATTTTGGAGAAAACGAAATGTGAGGTAGATATGCCATGATCTAATTATAGCATTCTGGAAACACTGTTCACTGTTCGTTTTTTTTTGGGACTACTATACCATCTAAAAAGGTAGAACATTACATTTTTCTTGTGGGCTGATATATGTTTGACCGGCAAAAGGCTGTTCATATAGGGATGATACATGATGATCCATCCCCACATGATTCATCATTCTACTAGTAATGATTAGGAACCAATGGAATGTTCCTCCAGGGAATTAGATGGTTCATCTCTCCAGGTGCTGGTGATTCTGCTCTCCGTGTTGCTGCTGGGCGACGATTTGTCTGGTCTTTCGGCGCTGGGCTGCGTGCTGTCCATGGTCGGCTCCGCGTGGTATGGCTACGTGTCGCTCAGTGGGCGCCAGGCAGAAGCACTGCTGGAGGCGCGGGAGGCGTGTGGCCAAGGGCAGGTGAAGGAGCCCTGGGGAGGGGTTGGGGGTGCTTGGGGGTCCAACTTCATCAGTGGGTAATAACATGTAATAATTAACCATGTCATGCCCCAGCTTTTTTTTGAGTTATACACGGGTTCTATATGGGTTATAAACTTGGCTTATAGATGGGTTGTATGTGGGTTATAACTGGGATGCATACCCAAGTAGATCGACTTTTGAATGGGGAGATAGACCAAGGGACGAGAATGGAGACGATTATAATATGTGGGTGACAGGGCAGGAAATTCTGATCCATACACGGACAATCCGTATAGAATGTAATATACTGCAATATGATGCAATATGAATATCTGCCTGTATAGTTACTTTTGAAACAGTGAAGCTGAGGATATTTGCGACAAAGACGGACTTTATGAAGAGAACTATGCATTTTACCACAGGCATCAGAGTGTGATTGCTCCATGGCAATCGTGGCCATAATTGGATGCTTCAACACAGCAACTCATCGGTCCTTATGTTTACACTCATCTCATATCATATATCCTTCCGAAATCTTCCAGGAGGACGCGCGTGAACGTGCTGGGGGTGCCTGAACTGGGCATCAAATTTCGAGATTTCGAAAGTGAAAAGATTCCGCAGCCCGTCTGCCCTGGGCTGTGCGTTTTCCCACTGCCACCTGCCCCCAAAATCAACATCTGAGTAGATAAGTTTAACATCCCAAATTGGACAATGAACTGGCTGGGCACTAATGTTGCAATTTCAAAAGTGGAAAGACAATTTGTCACTGTGATTTTTGGCTAGCATTTTTCATACCAGGCCCAATCTTGAGGTCGTGCACAAAATTCGGAACAAATGTTGCAGAGAGACAATGATCCTTGGCACAGTCGCCATGTTTTTAAGCCCAGCTGTTTCAGCCCATCCCCTGTTTCTATTATCCCACTGGATGGTGTTCCCCCCTCGCAGGTGATCAAGGAGAAGGAGTCTCAGAAACTCAAAATGTGCAAGACCGTCCCCAAGGTGACCGAAATCGACGGAACTGATGTGGGAGAAGTGTCCACCTGGATGAATAGGCTACTGAAATGAATACTGAAATTATTATCCCATCTGCTAGCTGTGATGCAAATCCAGGTCATACAAAGTACGAATTCTCCATGGTTGCTTTTGCCATAGGGTCAACCATCTAACTCTGAAACTTATATTAATTTTGTATTCCTTTGGGGTCCTTGATCTTGCCAAATAAATTGGTGGTTAATCCCTGCATTTTATTGTCATCTAAAATTAAAAGCCACATTTTGCTTGGTTTACAGCTTATTTATGTTCAGTCCCTTTTTGATTGGTTAACCGTTTAACCATGGTAACACCAGCTATTGAAAGCGATAAAGACATACATGAAGGGTTGGTTTTGAACCCCATGACTGGTTTCAAACCCCATTTTTGGGTGAAACCAAAATCTCCCAATCTTTCATAGGCGCGTGTCCGACGTGCCAGCAATGTTATGGAGAAGTTGAGCAAACTGCAGGAGACCGAGACCTGGAATGATGGGAATTGTTACCGGGTAGCTAGCACCACATGACCCAGGTTGGTGAGTTATTCTGATTCAGCCAGATTACATGACATGACATTACATTAATACATACTAATACATTATATAAATATCCTTTGGTAATCAAACGTGGCAATGAAATATCCCCAGCTATATATTGAGCAACTGAGCAACGGTCAAAAGAAAGAGTTTTCTGTACCAATGTTGGGGGATGGTCATCAATCCATTGACAATTTTTTTTGGCATTTTTTAAGGATTCCAATTATGGGATGGATGACCATACCCCATATAACCCATATATGTACCATGTTTTGACCATAGCATACATAAGTTTACACATATACACATATATATATACGCGCAACGCCTGGGTTTTGCCCAGGCGTTGCAGCGTAGAGGTTTCCCATTCCCAAACAAATGCTGATGCAACTTCACAAAATTCCTTTGGGAAAAACAACAAAGGTACTAAAGAATATTAAGCTCCAACCCCGTTAAACCTTAAATTCCTATGGGAAAAACAGCAAAGGTACTAGGGAATATTAAACTCCCACCCCCGTTAAATTTTACATTCAATTGGGAAGATCAACAAAGGTACTAGGAAATATTAAACAGTTACTCCCATTAAACTTTAAATTCCTATGGGAAAAAACAGCAAAGGTACTCGGGAATATAAAAAATCCCACCTCCGTTAAACTTTACATTCAATTGGGAAGATCGACAAAGGTACTAGGGAATATTAAACTCCCACCCCCGTTAAACCTTACATTCATTCATTGAAGACCCCGTTAAATTTCTACATTCATTGAAAATCTTCAAAAAGGGTTTAATTCTCACCACCCCGTTAAACTTCTACATTCATTGAAGACGTTCAATAAGAGTTTACAGTAATTCTGATGATGATGATGATTGTTAAGAATACACCTGCACATGTACATGAGCTATACAGTTGCTGATACAACATGTTAGTCTACTTTGAGTACATGTCATGGTACGATACATTTGGGCTCCATACAGGGCCCTTGAGCTAGC
>Ga0126342_10022154_pt1 | contig 10528 bp, 7 predicted proteins | sample Cyp1metagenome_FD_92528 | JGI IMG/M metagenome (GOLD analysis project Ga0126342, IMG submission 92528) | Coral microbial communities from Lord Howe Island, Old Settlement Bay, Australia - Cyphastrea 1 metagenome | ecosystem: Host-associated > Invertebrates > Cnidaria > Coral ...
TATAAACGCAACAGCGTCAAGAAACACAGCAAAACGCGCGGAAAATGCAACGACGCACACGAAAACAAGGAAGCACGTGAGATGACATGGATGCTTCGACAGTGACGCACACATGAAAAAATGACAACACTCCGCGACGCCCTCGCGGGGACCTTACCAAAAACAAGGTCAAAAAAAAGCCACCTTTGGGGGGAAGATGGGTCATTTTATCCAATTTTACCTTGTGTTTCTGTTCCGATTTTCTGTGGAAAATTGCTCAGTTAAAAGTTATAGATGATTTATGACGATGATTTACCTATTCAAGATTGACGATTTTCCAGTGCGCAAAGCACGAGTCATTACCAAAGGGTACCCCGACCGCGCCAGAACGTGGGCGATGGACTTGACGGTGGCTGGAGCCGGAAGATGAAGGACCCATCTGGGGAGCCAAATCAGGAGCTTAAAGTTTCCCAACCAAAAATCATGGCATTTACAGCCAAATTCATGGTGATTTTATGATATTTTATGGTGATGTTAATTGTGAAAATATGGCTTAAAATGATGGTAAACCAATTTATAAACCATCATCATATTTGTCCGAATATGGTGGATTATGATGGATTCACATCTGTAAAACGAACATGTCAATGGATAACTTTATGATCATGGGGACATCGGGACATGAAAAGATGTGTTTTTGGATGGGAGATCGTTCTTGTTAGCTCTCTTGGAGCAAAACAACGGAATGTTTCAAAGGTTCAAAAAGGTGGGAATCCCGTCCCCCCTAAGCCGTAAGCCCCTTTTTTGGATCCTCCACAATGGCCCGATGGGCCCAATACTAAACCACGGTTCCTGCGGTGTTTAATCATGGTGCAACATGGATCATCAAGAAAAAGATGCGGATTCACCCATGGAACATCAGGATAAAACCTAAGAAATGAAACAGGAAAACATAGCTAGTGAATGCTAGTGAAATGGATTCTTAGCCAACACTGGCAAGAACATCACCATCATAACCAACCAATATTTGGATAAACCACCAACATATGGTTGGTTTAATATTCCCCCAACCATTATTGAGGTTTAATAACCAACTTAACCAACCATAAACCAACCAACGGCTTCAGTAAAAATTCACATCCTACGAGCTGATCTGCTCGGCTCAACCGCAGGATTTTGGTGGCTCCAAGGGCAAGTTCATGAAGGTCTGGTACCTCAAGAAGACCCGGGAACACCCGAAAAACATGGCTATCTATCCACAATATCCACAGTCTACGGTAGATGTCATCCTACGAGTAGAATCCTGTATGATATCGTGAGCGGTTTGGATTCACGCAGATTTTTGTTTGGCTTTGCATCTTCACTATAGTATCTATAGTTTAGTTTCCCGCAGCCTTTGAAAAACATGGATTTTCTCAAACATCGCTCCGCAATCTTTTTATCCGTGGGCAGTGTGAGTCACCCAACTCGCCAGATTTCTCCGGATCAAAAGCGAAGTCGAAATCATGCCATCATGTTCAGAAGGGATCCAGGGCGGTTAATCATGGTTAATCCATAACCATATTGATCATATTGACGCCACTGCTATACTGTATGTATATATATATATTATATATATATAATATCTTTATATACAAGAAGTCTCAGCAGACTTTCATGGCTTCAGGAATTTGCCAGCGGTGCGCAGAAGTACCAGCGCGCAGAGATCAAGAACGCCTTGAAGAAGGATCATCTGCCGGTGACCTGCCATTTTGATACAACTTGAGCTCAGGATCTTGATGATGACAACTATCAATAGATATCAATAGTATCACACAAGATCCGTATACCAATCCTCCAATATCCTTTACCAATCCTTACCGGGCCATTTTGTTAGCTTGATGACAGTAATCAATCCATTTTATTGGATGATATTGGAGGATTTGGCATCCAGCCAACACTAAATGGAGGCCCAGTCGGTTTTTGTGTTCCCAGCGACGCGAGACAGGAGACCAAAGCTAACAAGAAGAAGGGCTCCTCTGCGTTCTACTGATGCGGGCTGATTTTCCTTCTGGGTGTGTCCCGAAAATGCCCGAAAAGCATCCCGAAACCAGCCCAGACCCATCGATGTCCGATATGTTCGAATTACAAGTCACCAAATCCGCAAAGATGTCAAGAGAAAGCAGCATTCGACGGATTTGTTTGACACGTTTGACACATCAGTGTCCTGTGAATTCTCCGCAGTATCCGGGATGGTATATGTCGCATATCCCATGACTTGATGACATGCATTTCTGATGGGGATATTGATGTACCCTCTGGTAAACTAACATAACTATGGAAATTCACCATTTTTCATGGGAAAACTCACTATAAATGTCACATTTTCAATAGCTATGTTAGTCATAACCAGAGGGTATCATCCAATGGGAATATGACCTGGGAAGTCTCTAAGCTATCGCTTCGTCGCCAGCCGCGAGTCGTAGAGGACAGTCTCAAGTCGCGGCAGAAAAGGATCAGATCTCGCAGGGTTTACACAGGTTTGTTGTTGAGACATGAAAAGTCTTGCATCCCAAAGTTCATACACCATCCCAAACATGCCACAGAAAGTGGATTAATTACGTAGTATATAGTATAATTACATCATTTGTTGGTCAGGTAATTTTTTTCGATGGAATCTGTCGCTTTTGATCATGGCGCCATCAGCTCCTAGGCTTCAGAATTGTAGACTTGGTGCATCTCAGTTGAGACCGTGATCACGTACCGCAGATACACTACATAGAACAAGTGAAGGTCGTTATGCAACATGCAGCAAGCATTCTGCTTCAAACATATCATAAATATTCATAGATCTGGCACAGAAAGTTGGCACAATCTGGACACCTTAAAATGGCGCTTGATTTGTGCCGAGCCCAACATTTCATAATGCGTTGGAGCTTCCATTGCTTTCTTGCTGCGGGTCCTTGCCCCAGTCACTGAACGACTGATCGGTGAATCATCACTTCTCCCATTAAAATTGCAATAAATTGGGAGTAACTCCTCCATTCAACCATGATAGGTTTTACATGGTTTTACATGAGGTCCATGTTGTGATCCTAGTGCCGTTCACTCTTTCCTTGTTTCTCCAGCGTCTCTGTTCCTAGTTTCTGCGTAGTGGATAGGTCATAGCAGATGTGATACAATTTGATGTATGTTGCCAGGTGCGATATGTGTTGGGCTGTGTGCCAAAGGCGGGTTTTTCAGTGCTGAAAAGCAGCGGTCGTTGTGTTTGCATCTTGCGCTGCAATGCATCCTGCGGATGATGATGAATCATGGCCATGGGATTTTTGCAGTACCTCATTTCATATAATATAGAAACCCGTGTGAATCCGCGTTCCTATGTCGCGCAGCAGCTTTGGTATTTACAAACATCGAATCAGCTTTGGTCAGTGTACTGGTGATCTGAAACACTATCATTACCCTCTGGTAATGACTAACATAGCTATTGAAAATGACCATTTATAGTGGATTTTCCCATTGAAAATGGTGATTTTCTATAGTTATGTTAGTCTACCAGAGGGTACCATTCATCTCATTACCCACATTTCCGGCCATCCTTGTCTCCTTCGAGATGTCTGGATGTTGATACTTTCACCAGAAATCGAGGGCCCTTCTGAGTTTCACCGGCTTCCCCTTCAGTCTTTCGCTTTCCAGACCTTTCCGAATGCAATCCGTGTACTGTGGTCAACACAAAGTCATAAACCAGCCATCTGGGAATGGTAACCATACCACCTATAAAAATGGTGATGACTGGGGGATGGTTTATTATTGTTTTAACCACGTTACTGTACAGGTAGATGAAAACATGATATTATATCAAATATGCCATCATCCGATATCATCCGAGTTCCCCATGCGTCAAAATCAGCAGCCACTTGCTTTAATCATCCGACCGTGCGCCCCAAGACACTGAATGCACTGCGAACGCGAACGTACTGCCCTGAGCCATCGGTCAATTCCCCTGCATCATGGGAGACCATCATTTTTCCATGTTAATGGAAGATATCATAAGACATAGACATAGATATCATATGGATTCATATGGACATAATCATAGTAGATTCCGGATCATTTACATGTTAAAGTTGTGATTTCTGATCCATAAGAAGATGGATATTCCCCCAACCATCGCCGCCCCCCCAGGTGCTGAAAATTGCTCTTCGCAAGGCGTGCCCAAAGGGTGCCTTCGGGGCGGCTTGGAAGATCTTGGAACTCCATTTGGGTGGCCGTGCTGTGTTGGAAAAAAACAGGGTACCCTCTGGTAAACTAACATAACTATGGAAAATCACCATGTTTAATGGGAACATCCACTATAAATGGCGATTTTCAATAGCTATTTTGACATAACCAGAGGGTAAACATCATCAACAAAAGATCACAAAAGTGGGGATTAATGGAGATATAATGGAGATCTATAATGAGGATACTATACTTCATGTCATATAGTTATTATAGTTGATACAAGATTATTTCTTCAGAACTTCTCAAAAAAGATCGAATAGTAGACTCCACCAATCAATGGATATCTAATGGGGATATGATGGGATGTGACCAACAGTCGGATTTGCGCATGTCAAAAAACGGCAGGTTCACAGCCACTTGATGTCCGTTCTAATGGAGGATACTGTTTTCAAAAACCGTGGATTTTAGGGTACATTACCCTCTGGTAAACTAACATAACTGTGGAAAATCACAATGTTTAATGGGAAACTCCATTACACATGGTCATTTTCAATAGCTATGTTAAATTACCAGAGGGTAGGGTACAGTAGGGTACCAGATCGTCAGACCCCATTTCTCGCCAAACTCCGCAGTCTTTGGTCCAAGGATCGTTCTTTGTTCCAATCAAATCGGTTTTATTTTCCAATCGCCCCAGATTCGCTGGGCACGGCCGTCCTTTCAGCAGCTGGGAGGGCCTAAGCCTAAGCCGGACAGATTGTGATGCTACTTTTCAACAGCTTATAGATGCTTATTGCCTAAGTACAACACTTTGAACAGTGAAAGTAGCCAGCTATGTTTGGCACGTGATGTGCGCCAGTTTCAGCATTTGAACCTGCTTGAACCCTCAAACCTTTCTGATTGAAGTGACATTTGTCGAATCGGTCGAATTCCGGGTGGATCTCTAGTAGAAAAGAAGTAGCTTGTTCCCCACATTCCACAGCTTTCCACAGCTTTCCACGATCACCAGAGCAAGCAAACGTTGAAGGTTTGTGATGGTTGAAAGACATGGTCTTTTGAAGGATGTCGAGGCCAGCCCGAACCTTAGCTGAGGGATGCTGAGGGTTTCAATCCATCGGCATCTAACTTTGATCAGCCAAACAAATACCCTATAGTTATTTAACATAGCCATGGAAAATGGCCCATAGAAATAGATGGTTTACCTATTAAAAATTGTGATTTTCCATGGCTATGTTAAATAACCAGATGGTAATTGGGAATCACGGAACAACGAACTAAATGAGCCATCAAGTCTGTGGCAATAGTGGACAATCTGCACCGACATGGTGGATTCTGGAGTTTTTGTGTATCCAAAGGGTGAAAAACACGCTGTGATGATCCTTGCGCACAGCTTGAAAGAGCCGAAGGGCGTGTAAATATGGTCATCAGATGTCATCAGTGACTCCCCCCCTCAAAAAAAGGTGGGGCATGCAAATCATATCAAATCATCATCGTCCAGATGATTCCTTGGTTCCCTAGGTGAAGAGAGGTCGGTGAGGGCCTCCAGACCCTGGACATTGGCCTCCAGATACTTGGCAGGTGGACCATGGTGAACCCCAATGAGTCCAACGTGACACAAAGACAGGGCTGCGAAAAGCACCATCGCTGAGTTTGGTGGTTTCACTATTAAGTTAATGTTTCTCTACTGTATATTTCGTAAAAATATTTTGGATGATTGATGAACATTATTAGATGATTGATCATGATTGATGTTGATTACTACATGGTTGATCATGATTATTGATGATTGATGAACATTATTGAACATTATTGATGATTGATCATGATTCATTCAATCATTATCATTCAACATTATTAATCATTCAACTATAGGCAATCAACTATAGGCAACTATTAGCTTACAATCAATCATGTACTGTGGAGGTGCAGCTGCACTGGTGACGCTGCTGGCGTTGGGTCTTTTGGGCTTAAGGACAGGTGATGGGCGTCAGCAAAACAGGCTGTGTTTCGACACCAAAAAAACAGGGGGAACGATGAAGGGGCCGCAATGAACAATGAACATTCTCATGGTTTTGGTGGGGAATTTCGACCTACTTGTAAAGTGGGATACTGAAATCGAAGCATAACGTGGTAGGCTGGTAGACTGTCAACGAGTATCGCCCATTGGCACGACTCAAACCCAGGGGTTTATCAAACTCGTTAAACTTGCCCGAAGTGAGGATGTACAATCCAAGTTTGCCAACAAATTGACCCAAAATACCAAACGATTATCACATTGGCAAATTAGATCAAAATTGGTTAAGAAGAGCCAACTCCTCTCCAGGACGCAAAGTTCTCCTAGGCCAGCTTCGCAGGTTTGGGTCACTTCAGCTGACTTGGAGCCTGGCCCATGCTCATGTTGTGGGAAAGTTTTGTTTTTTCATGGGTTTTGCTGAACCACTAATGGGAAAACCCTCTAAATACAGAGGTTTGGACTCATTTTCCCCCTATTCTTGATGATTTTTGGCCAACCCCATGCAGTGTAAGAAGCCAGGGTGAAACTGAGAGATGACTATTTGTAGATCTGTCTACTGAGTCTTCTAGTGAACATGGGGTTTGTTCGGTTTGTTCCCATTCCATCCCATTCCCATGTTCAGTTTCTTGTCCAAAAGAAATCTCAAACTGCAGAGCGAATCTCCACCCTCGGGGTTGACCAAATCTTGAACCAGGCAAGGTGCCAGTTCATTTTTTTGCCAGAAATCTGATGATCAAGACACGCTCCCAAACACCACAATTGTATACAATTGTCTTGACTTTGCAGGTTCATTTAAGTTTGCAATATTTCGTATCCATTCTTGAGCCACATCCATCAACACCCCTCGAAAAATCATTCAAACTCCCATTTGAATATCCATAAACATATCCCTAAGAACAGCCACACAAATAATATTCATAGATATCTCTATATACACATATCCATATATAAACATATCCATTAACATAGATTCGATCCATGAACTATAGATCAATGAATTCAATATCCAGGAGGATGGTTGAGGTACCCTCTGGTAAACGTTTACATAACTATGGAAAGATCCACCATTTTTGATTAGGGAAAATCCACGATTTCTATGGCCATGGCTTCAATAGCACTTCCATCAGCAGGTGCTTCGCATGCTGCACGCGGCACCTGTGATCTCCTTGATGGAGCGTCCGAGCCGTTGGAAAAGCCATGGGGATTTTGTGAGATCATACCGACTCTGGTAAACGTTTACATAGCGAACTGGAAAGATCCACCATTTTTAGGAACAGTAAATCAACTATAAATGGGCCATTTTCCATAGCTATGTTAGTTTACCAGAGGGTTGCCCATTTGATATATGAATATTTATGAATATTTCATGGAAAATCTTAAGTCTCGGACTGTTTTGGATAAGTTTAGATCAGTCACCAATTTTGTAAGTCAGTTATATAATTTGCTCAGTTTCGCCGTTTTGCCCATAAGTTTGGGGGCTCTTGTGCCAACAAGAATCCATGCAGAAATGGATCATCCGAAGCCACGTTTTTGGGTCCCGAGTTGGCCGCTAGGAGCTGATGCCGGAAGGCTATGAGAATTGCTTTAAGAACCTCACGTATTTTGCCTCTCGGTGGAGATCGGTGGAGACCCGCGGCTGGTGGCTTTGATGTTTAGTTTAGTTGGTGGGGTTGAGCATTACAAGAGAGGTGTGACATGGTGACTACTATATGGATGATTGAAAGTGCCCACAATTGCCCTGAAGTTAGCCTCACCAGTTTGAGGCATGGATAGGCATGGAACATTTGGTGCTTTGAAACAGGCCCCGCCAAGTGCCTGGAAAAAGCAAGCGGCCAAGGTCGAGGTGGATGGTTTCTTCACGCTCCCTCATGCTCAAGAGTCTAGATTTAGCAGCATCTTGGCAGCCGACGTTGGAGGATCTGCAGAGGTCTTAGTATTCTCATCTACCATCATCTACCCATATCTACCCACCTTTATGGAGGATACGTACCTGAGGCAAGTTTTGGCAAATGAAATCGTAGAGTGACACTTCGTCCCTCGGTCATTTTTTCCAGTGAAAACGTCAAAGGGTCGTGCTGTCAGGTGCACTGGAATGCCAGCAGCAGTGTGCAAAGACATACCGATGCGAGCCTCTTGACGAAGTTGCGCTCACTGGGTTGGTGTTAAAGGGAAAATCATGGACAATCTATAGGAAACCATGGAATTCCAAAGCACGGATTCCTGTAAATGGAGGTTTCCTAAAACAAAATAGGGGTACCCCCAAATCATCCATTTAGATCGTTTATTTGTTGGGATTTTCCATTGTAAACCATCCATAAATTGGGGTACTCCCATGACTTTGGAAACCTCCAAATGACCGGTTGGATGCTGGTGGCATCATCATCAACCAGCGCCAACATCAGGACCAGGAGAGTCAACATCACCATTAGGATTAAGGATGATTAAGGAGTCTGAGAATAATGATGAAACACGACGAAAGAAACAGCAATGCTAAGAACAATACACTTATCTAATTTATCTATTTCTATTGTTAGTAATGTTTTTTTTTTTTTTTTATGAGAATAAATAGGCAATGATCAGAATCTTAATGTCATCACCATCATCAGCATCACCTCCCCTTTTCTGCCTGGTGGAGCCCAGGCATTTCTCTTTCTGGTCCTCTGGTGGATGTTTGCTCACCAGCTATTCTTCCTACCCCAGGATTGGTGGAGCCAGTGGATCATATCAAGATCATATCAGTTTCAGAGGGTCAGAGAATATGGAATGTCATCTACAGATCCGTAAAAATATGGTTTTATGATGTTTTATTCTTGATCAAGCAATCGATGTGATGTGATGAAATCTTGTATTTCAATAATATATTTCAATGTATTCTAGTCCTATGATATGGGTTTGTCTTAAAATAAGGTACCCAGGTACCCCAAAATCCATTGGTTTATCGCGTTCCCAACTCCCAATTCAAAGTCATCTTGTTCGGGGCAGTACTGGCAATACCTGTCATCATGGGACATTGGGAGTCCCCAATTCGTTTTTGTCCCATATAAATGGTTATTAAATGGTTATTAACATTTGTTAACCACTTACATAATCTTAAATCCACGTACAAGTGCTGTGCTGAACGCAGGAGGTATGACGGGCCAGCCACTGGCTCAGTGGTTTCTGGTCCGCGAATGTGTCAGGTCAGGGCGGTGGTGCGGGAGGGGCTGCTGGGAAAGGAACTCAACAATTGAAGTTGTTGGGTGGTTGGGGACAGCAACATATATTACAAGAATTTACATTGAGTTATATATATATTTATGTGTATATATATATATATTTATGTGTATATATATATATATTTATGTGTATATATATATTATGTATATGTATATAATATTATGTTTTATTACATATATATATATACATATATGTATATATTGTGTAAATATATTCCATTTAGAACCTGTTTAAGAGTTGCTTGAAATCGGGATTGCGCGGCTTTCCGCGCCAGGCGCCACCCGCACCCTACAGGAAGAAACTGCCACCTGCACCTTGGCCTGGGAGGGTCCATGGACCATTGGGATTTCATGGGGATTCCCTGGGGACCCATACAGTTAAAGCATGTTTTTTAGCCCTCGAAACCGAGATTTTTTCAGGGGTTTTCAGATGTTTTCATTCCATAAATGTTGAATGTTTGATGTTGATAAATGTTGATAATATTGATAGTTCCATGTAATTGTAAACCCTGGATTAATAAATTTAATGAATCCTGACTATCAATCGGGGTGTCACCCCCACATGAGAGTGATCACTTAGTATTAACAATGGTGCCTCCTATTAACAAACTGGGCTGACATGTTGACCCAATGGAGGAATCCTGCTTGGAGGATCATCCCACTTAGTGAGCGCTTCGTTTCACCCTGGTCATCGTAAGTTCCCGATTCGTGTTTGTCATCCCATCTATAGATTTGATGGATTATTTCAGTATGTCACTTGTATTAATCCTAAGTGTGATATGTATATGTATATATATATATATATAATCAAAGGAAGTTGGGAAGCAATACTTCCGAGTTACGAATGACTTTTACTTGATGCAATTGACTATGATGAAGGGTGGTAGATCACAGAACAATACATAATCTAACAATACACAACAAAAGAATAAGAAGCTATGGAATTGACCTTGATGATGGGTGGTAGATCACATAATAGATCACATAAGAATACATAACAAAAGCATAAGAAGCTCTATGACACAGGGTGGTAACGAAGGGATGTGATTACGATGGGAAGTGGTGATGAAGGGGAGTGGTGACGAAGGGAGGTGGGGACGATGGGAAGTGTTGAGGAAGGGAA
>Ga0126342_10022155_pt1 | contig 10528 bp, 12 predicted proteins | sample Cyp1metagenome_FD_92528 | JGI IMG/M metagenome (GOLD analysis project Ga0126342, IMG submission 92528) | Coral microbial communities from Lord Howe Island, Old Settlement Bay, Australia - Cyphastrea 1 metagenome | ecosystem: Host-associated > Invertebrates > Cnidaria > Coral ...
CCCCCCCCCCCTCCCAAGAAACCCCCCCCCCCCCCCCCCCCAAAACACCCCCCCCCCCCTTCAAAAGAAGGCCCCCCCCCCCTTAAATCCCCCCCCCCTTCTTCTTTTTGAGCGGGGGGGGGGCCTAGGCCACAGGGTTCGTCAAAGACACTCCCTCCCCCCTTGACCCCCCCATCCCTACCCTATCGATGCGGTCTGGACAATGGGCGGATATTGAAGCCGAGTACATGCATGTAGGTACCCCCTCTGATTTCCGAATCATCTCCAATCCGTCCCAATTTCAAGCTGTGGATGGGCAACGTCAACACGCGCAGTGTTGAAGCAAAATCTTTCTATAAAATCAACAAATTATACCAAATTATAGTCTCTATTTGGGTGTCATTCAAACCTGATTTTTCCATTTTGGAACCCTGCTGTGTCTCACGATATGGAAAGGGGCAAGGATGTTTGAGGCATGTACCGACCGAATTCTGGAGTTTGAATAGAAGGCAGGGAGGCGGAACATATATGCACAGAGTCCAGTTTCTGGAGCTTTTTGAGACTTCTTGATTTTATAGAGACCGCTTCCAAAGGCCCAACCTTCAAAAAATAAGAAAAATAAAACGCCGTAAAGCTTTGTGCTCCAAAATCGGGTCATTACAGGCTTCAAACATCTTTAAACCTTTCCATACAGTGAGGCACAGCAGTACTCCAAAATGGCAAATTCAGGTTTGAAGGGCGCTCAAATAATTAATAGGGATTAATTGTTCGATTTCATCGAGAGGTTTTGCTTCAACAATCCCGGTGCCAAAAAGTGTCCCAAAATGGCATTTTGTTTCCATTTGTTGTTTTTTTTCACTTATTTTTGTTTTTGTTTTTGGAATTGAACCTGAGGCAGCAATTAAACTATGGAAATTGATGGTAGGCAGAACCACCCCAAAAGAAGCCGTTCTATAAAATCAAGGACGCAGGTGGTCCAGCTTCTATTGACATCCTCCCAAACAGCCCCACTATAAAATCAGAGATAGGTACCCCAATATTGAGGGTCCACATGTTTCAAAAGATTTTATTAAAACAACCATTTTGGAAATCCTGATTTTTTTAGTAGACCAGGTAGGTGACTTTTCGGGGAAAAGGTGTTCCAACTCTTCCCCTGTCCCTAGATTTTTTTAGAGGTTTGGTTTTCACACGCAGGCATTTGTAACCATGTGGTGCTCTTTTTTTTCTTTATTTTATAGAGACGTATTTCTTGCAATCTGATTTTGTCTTGATTTTAGATTGATTTTCAGAATGTACCCTCATGATTACTGGAACCCAGGTACCTCTATAGAAAGGGGCACACTGGGTGACCGTTGAAATTCACAAGGGGATAAATTGAATATTTGCGAGATTTCCCAGCCACTGAAAAAAGAAAAAAACATGTTGCAAGTCTGAAAATTCATGTGGGTCTGATTTGCCTCTGAAACAGGGAATCCGAAGTTCCAGTACATAGTTAATATAGTTTATAATTGATGAACCAGTGGGTTGTCCTCATTCTAGCTATTAAATTTGCCATAAATTGGCTTTATCAAAACTGGGTTGTAGAACCATTACACACCATTGCCATTAAATCCCCACAAATTTACTATAAAAGCACCATAACAGCAGTTTTAGACACACCAAAGGTAGGAAGTTAACACGTTTATTTCTCGCTGCCCCCAAGGTTCTTGATGGGATGCCTCAGATTGCGTGGGAACGCAAGGGCGATGGACATTGCAGCCCGGTAGCACGGGGTGCAGGGAACAACCAGTCAGTTAGAATGATGAAAATTGTAAGGGGTACTCCCAGTATATTAACATGACCACCCTGCCAGATAGGGGTTGGAAGATGAGTTCCACTAGAAATTGATGATTTTCAGGGTCAAACCATTAATTTACGAGGGGGTAAATATCCCCAAAGGGTCTGAAAATGATGGTACTGTACCATGGGGTACCCAGAAAATGAATAAAAACGGTGCAGTAGTGTCAATGGGGAAAATGATGAAACCCAAGGTCGAACTTTGCAGGTGGATGAATTGTGATCGTTTATCCGGAGCCATTAGGGGAATCGCTCCAAAAAAAAGCGCTTGATGACTTTGAACAGTTTGAATGAGGTGAGTAAAGGGGAAAACAAATGGAAAAGAGGTTGTTCACCCTGCACCCCAGAAAACACAGGTTAACGTACAGACTGTGCATTGTTGAATCGCAGTAATGATTCAGTATGATTCAGTAATGTAATGTAGCACACGCAGAATTCCGCACAGTTTTTGTTAGGTGCCCATCTGAGGCGAAATTGATGTTTGACCAGAACTGGCTTATCAAGAGCCAAGGGCAGAGACTTGGCTTGGGACCGTGTCGCAACCATGTCGCCTGTGAAATGAGACAACACGCTGTTATGGGACCATCGTTTTCGGAATGCAAAAAACTGCCGGCAAATCAGTGAGAGAAAGAAATAGCAGAGACGGGTGAATGCAGATAGAGCCTTCAGGTTCCAGAAGTTTGTCGAAGCAGAGCTCCTGAAATTGAACATGCAGGCGTGGCAAAGGTGATGGACAGATTTTGTAAGCATGTTGTAAATAGGATTACGAGTTGTTATCGGTGTTGCTGCTGTTGCGGATCTTTTTGTGACATTGTTCGCGGCGTTCCCAAAGAGGGACGAAGATTCCACAGAAGAGTTGAAGAAGACGGGAGGATGCAATGATGTCATTGGCCATGTCATTGAAAAAACATCCATGACATCTATACCGATATTTATGTATATGGTATATGATAGGTTTGTATGTAAATATTTATATATAGGGGTAGTGAAGATTATTGTTGGCCCTTATTCTTTTCAACATGTTTTTTGTTTTAATATATCTCTGGTGGCAATGTGGGTTGGGTTCATAGTTTACCCCGTTTATTTGGTAGACAGGCCAGGTGACGCGCATTGTGGAGGTAAAGCCGTGTATATACTCAAACTCAATCTATAAATTAGTTGTTAGTTGCATTTGCGATCCTATCTAAAAGTGGTAGCAGCAAAATCGGTAAACCTTGCACGGGTACTTCACCGCTGTAATACTTTTTGTTCACATGGCCACATGGTGATGTATATTTTTTAATCTAGTTGGGAAGCAATCTTCCGAGTTACGCATGACTCTTATCTGCAACAATACACTCAATGGAGTCTGTGGTGTGAGACTTGGATCACATAACAATACACTCAATGAAGGGTGGTGTGAGACTGTGGTGTGAGACCTGACGTCGCAGAACAATACACTCAATGAAGGCTGGTGTGAGACTTGACTTGGGGAGGAAGCCGGAGCACGAAACCGTGTGTTTTTCCGTCTGCTGAAGTGGTTGCAGCCGGCATTGAAAGGTACCTCCTGTGTGCGGCGGGTGCGGCTGGGGTCGTTCCGAGCGTAGTGGGTTCCTCCTCTGTGTTCTGCCACAGGTGGTTGTTCCTGTGTGCGTAGTTCTATGCGTGTTTTGGAATCTGTGGTTGCAGATCGCATTGGAATGGCTGCATGATTGTTGTCATTTGGTGTTGCCATGTAAGTAGAATAGAGAGATGCAGCAAGGTGCGGCTGGCGTCGTTCCGAGCGTAATGGGTTCCTCCTCCTGCACCCTAAACCCTAAACCCTAAAACCCTATAACCCTAAACCCTAAACCCTGCAACCAGTGGTTGTTCCTGTGTGCGTAGTTCTTTGCGTGTTTTGAATCTGTGGTTGCAGATCGCATTGGAATGGCTGCAGCATGATTGTTGTCATCTGGTGTTGCCAAGTGCGTAGAGAGATGCAGGTTTGCTACATGATGCTGCAAAATGCATTGTAATGGCTGCATGGATGTTGCATGGGGCTTGTGTTGGGGAGAAAGCCGGAGCACGCAACCGTGCATTTTTTCCGTGTAAAGTGGTTGCAGCCGGCGATGAAAGGTACCTCCTGTGTGCGGCGGGTGCGGCTGGGGTCGTTCCGAGCGTAATGGATTCCTCCTCTGTGTTCTGCAACAGGTGGTTGTTCCTGTGTGCGTAGTTCTATGCATGTTTTGAATCTGTGTTTGCAGATCGCATTGGAATGGCTGCATGATTGTTGTCATCTGGTGTTGCCATGTGCGTAGACAGATGCAGGTTTGCTACATGATGTGGGCGCCGCGGCTGCATGCGTAATACTATTCTCTTTTGCAGCTGGACATCGTAAATCGGATTGGAGTGGCTGCATCAAGGCTGAATTTTTGGGGCTGATAATTTTGCCTTTAAAAATCCTTTCCAAAAATGCATCTTTTTTTTTCCGCTTTGGCGTCGAGATCTCGGTTTTGGAGCTGCCATTTTTTGTGTCATTATCTACATGCTTCTCTGTGTAAACACTTCTTTGTGTAAAAGATTGCTGTGTTTAAAACTTGAGGTGTGAAAGGTTTTCTGTGTCTAAAAGATTCTCTGTGTAAAAGCTTCTCTGCGAAAGAACTTGCTGTGTGTAAAAGCTGTCTTTGTGCAAGCTTTCTAGTACAAGTAGCACTGGGAAATACATTGTGCAAGCTTGGTAGTACAAAGTAGTACTGGGACGTGCTTTGCGCAAGCTTTGTAGTACAAAGTAGTACTGGGAAGTGCTTTGTGCAAGCTTTGTAGTACAAAGAAGTACTCGGAAGTACTTTTTGCAAGCTTTGTAGTACACAGTATTACTGGGAAGTGCTGTGTGCAAGCTTTTCTAGTATAAAGTAGTACTGGGACGTGCTTTGTGCAAGCTTTGTAGTACAAAGTAGTACTGGGAAGTATTTTGCGCAAGCTTTGTAGTACAAACTAGTACTGGGACGTGCTTTGCGCAAGCTTTGTAGTACAAAGTAGTACTGGAACGTGCTTTGTGCAAGCTTTGCAGTACAAAGTAGTAGTGGGAAGTGCTTTGTGCAAGCTTTGTAGTACAAAGTAGTACTGGGAAATGCTTGGTGCAAGCTTTGTACTGCAAAGTAGTACTGGAACGTGCTTTGTGCAAGCTTTGCAGTACAAAGTAGTACTGGGAAGTGCTTTGTGCAAGCTTCGTAGTACAAAGTAGTACTGAGAAATGCTGGGTGCAAGCTTTTCTAGTATAAAGTAGTACTGGGACGTGCTTTGTGCAAGCTTTGTAGTACAAAGTAGTACTGGGAAGTATTTTGTGCAAGCTTTGTAGTACAAAGTATTTCGGAAAGGCTTTTCTGTGTAAATGCATGTGTGTCTCAAATTTCAAATTTCTCTATATACAAAAAAAATCTGCGCCCAATGGTTTTTTTGTGCACGAGACTTCTCTCTGACAGTAAGAGCTTTCTGGCGTGCAGAACAGCTGAGATGAGTTGAGAACAACTTCGAGGAGATGAGAAAGGTTGATCAGTGCTCGGAGGAGATGAAAACAGTTGAGGAGAACTTTCTTAGATGACTCTGAGAGGAGATGGGATGAGATGAGAAGAGCTGAGATGAGATGAGAAGAGCTCACATGATTTGAGATGAGATGAAGTGTGGGGTGTGAAGTGCAAGTGTGAAGTGTGAAGGGTGCAGTGTGAAGTGTGAGGAAAGTGTTTGCTTGGCATTGCATTGTGCCGGGGTCGTGCGCAGGTCATGTTCTTGGACAACATCTGTGCAACGGCTTCGCACAAAGCACGCACGGGCCTGGCTGGCGCACGGCGCATGCAAATTCTATAGATGAAAAAGATCTTATATAGTATATGCCTAAGTAAGGCAACTTCCGCCCCGCCTCGTGCGGGTACTACTGGTAGATCTTTTTGCATATTAAAAACAGCTGATTCAACAGATGAGCATTCATCAGCTCAAAGAGGAACACAACCTTTGATTGGCCATGATCTCTTTTTGTGGCGTCAGGTGGGAATGATCATGCCCGTGGCCTCTGGTTCTGATTGCTGAGAGTCATGGACTGGCACGTTCTCATACTGTAGCGAATTGCAAAAACAGTGTCTTCTGAAATCACCGTGAGACTGAGACATGTCAATTACCGGATGTGTTTGTTTTTTGGGTGCGGAAAAGCCTTGAGTCCATTCGAATCTACCGGTCTAAGCACGGGATGTGTTTACACATGCTGTGGGACAAAACAATCACATACGATCCAAGTATCTAGCGATCACAGGAGAACAGCCACAACAGATGCCATTATCATCGGGTATACCGCGGGAGGGGCCAACCAGGCTAACTAAAGTCTATACCATAATCCCATCCCCAGGATTCCCACGGTTCTGTTTAAGGGTCAATGTCGACACAGACAGTATGAATAGTTCCCTTTCAGTAACACCGTTTTTCCCCAGAGCTTGGGGCAAATCACACATGAAAATCCCAGGTTGCCATTAATTTTGGACAATCCTTGCAACCAATCCTTGTCCCCTACGAGGGGAGGATGGATTCCCCTTGCCTGGTACCTCACGGTGTAGCTCCCTTTTTTGTAGTTGCTTAAGTCCGCATGCTTCGGGACTGCGGCGCCCATGCGATGGCCCTGAGCCATATCATGGTTGGTCGATCTCGCCAAAACGCAACCGATTTCGCCAGGAGTCACTTGCAGTAAATTAACAACCACAGGACAGCCTTTTGAGTTTCCATAAAGAATTACCCGCGATGACCGACAATGGTAGGTTTTCCGTGTCATATATATATATATAGTTATTTGTATTATATAAATAATTAGTTATATTATATATATATAAGACTAAACATATTATAAATTAGAACGGCCTCAGTTAGTCCGATGTGGGACTTGTATTTGTTCAGGTTATTGATTTATATTGTTATTCTTTCTCCAAATATGCTTAGCTTTGTTTTCTCGAGAATTTATATTGTAGCCCTGTGGAAGTTGCTCTCAACCAAGTAGAAAGCATCTGTTTTTGCAAAAGCGGATGTCTAAGCATCTGCCTTTGGTCTCGATGAATGATGGTTTGAGAGCAGCTGGGCTACTACTTTCATGGTACACCACAGAACCACATGCAGTTTTAAGAAGCCATAGGCTTTGGGATTCAGATGTTCAAAATGGACAACGCCAGTTAGTAAAAATGCTGAATGCCGTGAAATTGCTGCATCAACATATTATACATAATTACAGACTGCATATTACATGTTCAATTTTAGATAATTACATGTACGTATACGCCTACAGAGTCGGTTCTCTCGCCGCCCTTGCCGAACTCAGACGGAAGAGCCACATCGAACCATTGACCTTAAAAAATAGAGAGATCAGTTTTGGTTCTTTGAACTTACCACGGGAAACCACAGATAGGGATATATTTAAAAAATAATAATTTTGTCATATGCGTCTATACTATACAGTCGATTTTGTTAAAAGTGCTTAGGAAACAACAACGCCAGGTCTTGAAGCTGAGCACAGGCATAGGACGACCATGGATTGGCCAACCATGTTTTTGCATCAACTCGCTTGGAACATCGTCGCCCTGCGCGTCTTACGCGCAAGGGGCCTTTGTTTTGAGTGGTTCCCAGAGTGTTCGGAGCGGGGATGCCCGAGCTATGCCGAGCTGAGCAACAAACGTGACTTGCGATATGTGCTGACCAGCGTGTATTCTCTGGTAATTTAGCGGTTTGCTATTGCAAACAATTACTGTGTTGACAGGTACTGGAAATCATCTACAAACAGGCCAGTTTCTAATATGCATGGAATCACCTATCTTCAAACCTCCGTCCCTACCTATTTGCCTAAATATCTACATACATAGATGCCTACATGATGTTCTCACATACCTACGCACTTGCATACCTACATATATATATATACATATATATATATATATATATTCATGAAACAATATTACTAAACAAACTTCTTATGCATCCACATACCCACATCCTTACATAGGGACATATACGCAAATAAATCTCCATATCTACATGCGTGCATAACTAATTACTCACCTACATTTGAGTAGATTATGACGAAGCTGCTGGCCGACCTTTTTGAAATCATGGCGAATGTGAGGGTAACCATCCCCACAAAGCATGACATCAGGGTTGTGAAAACAAACATTTCTCCAGATACACTATATAGATTGAAAAAGCTGTTCGAAAGCGCATTGGTGTTGACATGTTTTTTTTTTACACTATACATGCGTAATATATATATATATATATATATATACACACTATTTTCCTACATATCCATTTAGATTATGTGTATATACATATATATATATATCAATATGGTATTTACCACAAACATTTATTCACCTATGTTTTAATTTGTATATATTTATATAAAGAGGTATCTGTACACCCGTGTAAATATAATCATATGCACATACGAATATATATATGTATATATATATATAGAGATACACACACACACATTCCCAAAAAAAAATATGCATTGCATATCCAAGTGTGTATCTATAACATGTATGTGTATATATGTAGACACATTTGTTACCATTTGCATATGCATACATGTACATACATGTAAATTGGAAAACACATATACAGAGAGATATGTATATGCATGCATATGCAAATATGTTTACATACATAAACACACATCTACACAAATATAGGTGAACATACTGTGTATATTTTTATTATCTCTATACATCTCTATACAACTATTTACAGTCTCATCCACAAAGGGACTGGCAGCACCTGCTTGCCACAGGGTGCCACCACCCTGAGCTGCCGGGTTCATCGGAACAATGCCCACACTGCGTGGTTCTTACGCGAAAGACCGGGTTCGGGGCTCGGGTTCTATTCTGCGGGCTTGTGATTGCGCTGGCTTGCACAAGAGTTCCCTTAAGAGATGTCCAGGTCTACAGATGTCTACAGTACGTTTACCGCTGTGATCGTTTTATGAGCTATGTGTGTTTTTCATGGCAGGCGTGAGACTTCCGGGACGTTTTGTGACCTGCAACGCCCTTGTAGCCTCATTCGTAGCATCTATTTGGGCTGATTTTGACTCAACCAAAGTGGTTTGGGCCAGAAACGTGTTTTTTCTTGGTCTAAGCACTGCAAATTGCAACCAGCAAGACGAGCGCAAAAAACGCAAAACGATCACACATTTCCGCAAACGGCAGCAAATTGAAAAAAAACCTTAGTTTGGTAATTTTGGGTTGATCGATTTTTAAGCCAATGCCATGGCATTTGGATGTTTCACATGTATTTGGTTGTTTCAAATTTTGATAGATTTAGGCGGATTAGGATTGATTAGATGATGTTTCTTCTCAGCAGCAGCAAAAGAATTCCATGTTATCTGGGTCAATTTTCAACACGTTTCATGAGTGCTAAGGCCCAGATGATATTTTTTTCCATCACTTCTTCATTCACCCATTTCTTCAACATTTAGCGGTTCATTCCTCATCCGTCCGTCCGTCCATCCGTCCTTCCATCCATAGTCCATCCATCCATCCATCCAGTTCCATCCAGTTCCATGATGCATGTGCTGAGGCGGCAAATGGCATGATCATTACAGGTGAAACCTAGTGCCGTCTCACAGATCATTTACTACTGGGCTACTGGCACATGGCAGGTTTAGCCAAGTGCCACCTCACAAATTCATCCCAATTTCCATGTCCAAGCTCTGGGGGGTAACTCAAGTCCCATTTTCTAGATAGGAAATTTCGATAAATTTCGGAACAATCAAATTTCCTCATTTTCTTGGGGAATTCCGACCATGGCCCTTCAGTCGGACAATTTGATTTTGACTTAGTTGTTTCTGACATTTTTTTCAGAGAGATAAGGGATGATAAGGGTATATAAGAGCTGAAAAAATATTGTAAATCAATCGAACTTGTCTTCATGTTTCCTGAGCATTCCTGAGCAATTCCTGGGGAATGCTTAAAAGTTCAGAGCAAGGAGTAAACATACGATCGCTGCAATAATAAACGTTGCAGATCAACACCATGTTGAAATGCATGTGGAGCACGTGTTCCCAAATTCCTATCGCGGCTGTTCTCGCCCGATTACCGCAGATTCTCGCCTGAACCACGCCGATTCTCGCCCGAGTTCAAATCAGCAAAATAGCTAAAATTTGTTTTGGTGGCATACGTGGGGATTATGAAATCTAATTTTTCGGGTTTTACCCGCTGACATCCGCTGCATGAACTTTTTTTTGGACCCCAAGCGATTGAAGCTGATCACATTTCAAGAGGTTGCGCAAGGCAAGGTAAAGGGGGAGAGGCACAAAGGCACCTTGTTGAAGAGCCGCAGCTATGGATGAAAAGTGCTTACGCCGTACACCTGTAATTGCGTCCGAAATCAATACCTGGGCCTTCCAACTCCTAAAAAATATCAGTTGTTTTGAACAATCAGGCGTTTCATCAAATTTATGGTCGTATCGAGCGTTTCTCCAAAAAGTTAGGCGTGGTATGTCATGGCTGTGTTTCCCGTCGGCATGGCCCTCCTCCCAGTCTTTCTCACCAGTATTTTGCCTTCAAAATATGGTGCCGCACATCCAAGTTGGTTTCCATTAAATTGCACACTCCCAAAATTATACAAATTTACCAGATTCTTGGATTTGCGGGCGTTTGCGGGTTTTTGCGGGCGTTTTGCGGATTTTTGCGGGCGTTTTGCGGGTAATTTTGGGCGCAGTTATGTGCATTTA
>Ga0126342_10022156_pt1 | contig 10528 bp, 5 predicted proteins | sample Cyp1metagenome_FD_92528 | JGI IMG/M metagenome (GOLD analysis project Ga0126342, IMG submission 92528) | Coral microbial communities from Lord Howe Island, Old Settlement Bay, Australia - Cyphastrea 1 metagenome | ecosystem: Host-associated > Invertebrates > Cnidaria > Coral ...
CATTGGACACCCGACCTGCTTGGACGACAGACCGTTTATAAATCCTAATGAAATAAAATTGCATTTCGTTTCTAACTTAAGGACCGTCATGTAGAGGGGAAGCACGCTCCTCTTTACAACCTGTATTTTGATTCGTTCTTGATAACCTGCATCTCTATTGTTTTCAGCTCTAGCGGCATTGTCTATGCACAGAAGCCATTGTTTCCTGCGCAATGGCAAAACACCTTGTAAACGGTGCGTGCTCGCCCCATGTAGAACTTTGCGATATAGGCCTTGGACCAGGCTTCCTCCGGCTGACACAGGTTCTCTTGTCCTTTACACCGTCAATTATTTTTCTGGTTTTAGTTGCCAAATGATAGTCACCAGTTTCACGTGTGAAAGTCCTCCTATTACGGTAACGCCACTCTAAACTGATAAGAAGATAGCTGACTCTAGTATCCCTGTGGTCTAGTGGGCATTTCTGTCTTTGACGCAACCTCAGCGAATATTCTCTGATCCACCAGCAAAGTTTTGTAAGGTACTGGATCTTTATCAACTGGTTTCTACACCATTGACTTTTTTTACTTAAGCTGCCAGTAGGTACGTCAGCCAATCACTTTCCTTTCTGCTAAGAATTGATTGGAGGTCCATGCTTCTAAATCGGTAGGATCATCTAATGCTGCTACTATTGGACGATTCAATTCGGGATTGCAGTGTAAAATCAAAATGCAAATTACAGTCAGGAATCTCTCTACCACAAAGGCCGCGAAGTTTTCGGCAGTCTACATCTTTCTTTTCCAAGCACTACCAAGGTTAATTTGCAATTTCAACCAAACGCATAAAACACGTCCCCATCGTGTAGACGTAATGAGTTGACTGCTCACGAATTGGACATCTCATAAACATCCTTGGACATCTCGCATTCACAATACAATTGAAAAAAACTTTTGCTTGGTTTCAAACCCCTCGGGACCGTCATATAGAACTTTGCCGATCTTTTGACCAGTTGGTTAAGTTATCCAATCACGTTCCTTTCTATTAACAAGATGTTCACGGTCAATAATAATAATAATTTTATTCTTAAGCGCATTACATAAAATCTCAATGCTCTTACAATAATAATATTAATATAAATGTAAATATATAATATAAATTAGATATAATATGAATAGTATAAAAATATAAAAGGTATGGGGTAAATATAAATCAAAATCAAAAAAATAAAATAATTCTAAAAATAATAATAATGAGAAGAGAAGTACATAATTATGAATTAAAAAGGAATGTCTTTACTCTCTCTTTAAAAGTGTCACACGATGGAGCATTCCTTATATGTAAAGGTAGATCATTCCACAGCATTGGCGCACATATTGAAAATGCGCGACCACCATAGTTCTTAGTTCTAAACTTTGGTCTTGATAGTTTCAGGTTGTCATTAAAGTTTGATCTTAGAACTCTGTTTGGTTTATGTAGAGTAAGCAAGTCAGTTAGGTATCCGGGCGCCATTCCATTTAAAACTTTGTAGGTGATCAGTAGAATCTTGTAAGTGATGCGCTTGCGTACCGGGAGCCAATGGAGATTGCGAAGAATAGGTGTGATGTGATCGAATTTCCTGGATTTAGTAACAAGACGAGCGGCGGAGTTTTGAATACGTTGGAGTTTAAAAATATCTTTGTCAGGTAGGCCGTATAGGAGGCTATTGCAGTAGTCAAAGCTCTGATATCGGCAGGGTCATCCAATTCTGGTAGAATTGAGCAATTTAATCCCAGTAAGCAATATGCATTCGAAATGCAAATTCACTCAGAAACCCGCCTCCCTCGATAGCATTGAGATGGGTTTCGTTTTCCTGCACTAATCTTCTCCAAAAACTAAGAGCGTAACTTAACAATTTCAAACAAAGGGCTTGAGGAAGTTGTCATCTTATAAACAGTTCGGTGCTCACGCATTGGAGATCTGATCGACCTGTTTGGACGTCAGTCAGTTTGATAGTCAGATTGAAATGAATTCGTACCTCGTTTCAAACTTCGGCATTGTTAAGTGGAACTTCGCCAATCTAGGCTTTGGACCAGTTTTCCTAAGAATGCCACAGTTTCTCTGCTCCTCTCCACCGTCGACGTTCTTATGGTTTTGGTGAAAAATGAAGGAATTCAGTTACACATCCCAAAGTCCACTTAACGTTCATGTAAAATGTTGAGCAGATCGCCGACTTAATTATTCTCTTTGTTTAGTGGCATAAAGTCTGTGCAGGCAAGCTCAGGAGGTATTTTCTGATCCACCTTATCCCGGAAATCTGTGTTAGGCACCGGATCTTCATTTTCTGGCTTCTACATAAGTAGCATTCTCTGAAGATAGCTGCCAGTTGGTACGCTATCCAATCACCTTCCTTTGTGCTAAGAAATGTAGGAAGGTCAATGCTTCCAAATCGGTAGGATCTTTCAAAGCGGCTAGAATGAGACATTTCCAATTAGAATTGTCCGTGCATTTGAAATAGGAATTCATTATATTATGTGTCGTTCGCGATAACCTTGAGTATGTTTCTTTTGCTGCCTCCACTAGGCTTTTGCAGACAGTTCGGTCCTCACACATTGAACATGTGATCGGCCCGCTTGGACGTCAGTCAATTAACAAATCTGATTGAAACGAATTTGTTCTTCGTTTCAAACTTTAACATTGTCACGTGGAATTAACAGGTCCCAAAGTCCATTTGTAGGGTTAACGTTCAACCTGAAACTGATCAACAAGTCGTCGACTCCGGTATCCCTTGTCTCTAGTGGCCAGTTTTCTCTGCCAGACAAGCACAGCATGCAAATATTCTCTGATCCACCTTTTCCCATGAAAGGAATACCGAGTCTTTGTCAACTGCTTTTCGCACAAGTTGCGTTTCTTGACGAAACCTCTTAGTAGGTACGCTAGCCAATCGCCTTCCTTTTTGCTACGAAGTTTTTGAGGGTCAATGATTCCATATTGTCAGAAACATCTCATGTTGCTAGAATGGGACGATTCCATCTCGGTCAATAATGGACATTCGAAATATATATTCATTCAGCAATCTGTTCCTCGTATAGTCTGGAGAAGGTGATTGGCTGCGAGCACTAGTCCTTTCCATAGAGCAATAGCGTAACTTTTCAACAACGACGGAAGGGCTATGGGAATTCGTCATCTTGTGGACAATTTGGGGATCATGCATTGGACACCCGACCTGCTTGGACGACAGACCGTTTATAAATCCTAATGAAATAAAATTGCATTTCGTTTCTAACTTAAGGACCGTCATGTAGAACTTTGCGATATAGGCTTTGGACCAGGCTTCCTCCCGCTTGCTCAGGTTCTCTTGTCCTTTACACCATCAATTATTTTTCTGGTTTTAGTAGCCAAATGATAGTAACGCCAATCTAAACTGATCAGAAGATAGCCTACTCTAACATCCCTTTGGTTTATTGGGCATTTCTGTCCGTGAAACGACCTCAGTGTTTATTCTCTGATCCACCTTTTCCAGCAAAGTTCTGTTAGGTGTTGGATCTTTATCAACAGGTTTCTGCACTATCGACATTTCTTGACTTGACCTCCTATTGGGTACGACTAAGACGCGAATGGAGGTCCATGCTTCCAAATCGGTAGGATCATCTAATGCTGCTACTATTGGACAATTCAATTCGGAATTGCAATGTAAAATCAAAATGCAAATTCCAGTCAGTAATCTCTCTACCACAAAGGCCTCGGGGTTTTCGGCAGTCTGCACCTGTCTTTCCAAGCACTACCAGGGTAAATTTGCAATTTCAACCAAACGCCTAAAACACGTCCCCTTCGTGTAGACGTAATGAGTTGACTGCTGACGAATTGGACATCGCATAAACATCCTTGGACGTCTCGCATTACAAATCCGATATGGCGATTGAAATAAAATTAAGCTTCGTTTCAAACTGCTCGGGACCGTCATAAAGAACTTCGCCCATCTTTGGACCAGTTGGTTACGTTAGCTAATCAGCTTCCTTTCTACTTACAAGATGTTGACGGTCAATGCTTCCATATCGGCAGGGTAATCCAATGCTGGTAAAATGGAGTAATTTAATTCCAGTTAGCAATGTGCATTCGAAATACAAACTCACTTAGCAAGCTGCCACCCTCGATAGCATTGAGATGGATTTCGACTGCTTGCACTAGATAATCTTTTCCGAAAACCAAGAGCGTAACTTAACAATTTCAAACAAAGGGCTTGAGGAAGTTGAGTTCTTGTAAATAGTTCGGTGCTCACGCATTCGAGATCTGATCGACCTATTTGTACGTCAGTCAGTTTAATAGCCTGATTGAAATGAATTTGTTTTTCGTTTCAAACTTCGGTATTCTTACGTGGAACTTCGCTGATCTAGGCTTTGGACCAGTTTTCCTAAGAATGCCACAGTTTCTTTGCTCGTCTCCACCGTCGATGTTCTTACGGTTTTGGTGAAAACTGAAAGAATTCAGTTACACATCCCAAAGTTCACTTTTTGGGTTAACGTTCATGTAAAAAGATGAACAGATCGGCGACTCAAATATTACCTTTTTCTAGGCGCCATTTTGGTCTGTTAGGCAAGCTCAGGAGACATTGTCGGATCCACCTTTTCTAGCATATGTCTGTTAGGTACCGGAGCTTTATTTCTTGCTCCTACATAAGTGACACTCCCTGAAGATAGCTGCCAGTTGGTACGCTATCCAAACACATTCCTTTGTGCCAACAAATTTAGGAAGGTCAATGTTTCAAATCGGTAGGATCTTTCAAAGCTGCTAGAATGAGACGTTTCCATCTCAGTCAGTAATGTGCCGTTTTGAAATACAAATTCACTTAACTATGTTACTTCCGCGATATACTTGAGAAGGTTTCTGGCTGCCTGCACTGTCTTTTGCAGACAGTTCGGTGCTCACACATTGGATATGTAATGGGCCTGCTTGGACATTGGTCAATTAACAAATCCGATTTAAATGAATTTGTTCTTCGCTTCAAATTTTAAGATCGTCACGTGGAACTTTCCCGATGTAAGCTATGAACAAGTTTTCCGCGAATTGTCACAGGTTCTCTAGTCCTTTCCACAGTCAATTTTGGTCTAGTGAGTTGGCAAATAGAAGTCTTCGTTGACACGTCCTAAAATCCTTTTTCTACAGTCGAAGTAGAGAACTCGTAGACAGTTCCGAGCTCGTGTGTTGGACGCCTTACCTTCTTAGACGTCAGACAGTTTACAAATCCGGTTAAAACAAATATGTAGTCCGTTTGACACTTAATCACGAGGAACATTGATACAATAGCAAATATTTTTGGTGAAGATACTTTGTACCTAACTTACTACTTATAGCACATTAAAAAAAAATGTTGTAAATAATTTTATATTGTAACTATCACAATTAAAGTATCCTGTTTTTTGCTCCAACCTCTCTTAACCCTCTTTATTTAATTATTTATCTCCTTATTGATGTAATTAGTCTTGTTTTTCTTCCCGTACCATAAAACGTTACGTAGATCGTGCTGAATGTAATGTAGCTGTTCTGTAAGTTAGTAATGTAACTGTTTTGTAAGTAAGTAATGTAGCTGTAGTGTAAGTTAGTTTCGTTTAGTTGTGGTGTAATAAAAATTAAAAATGAAATAATAGTCACGAGGAACTTTGCCAAAGTAGAATTTTTACCAGTTTCCTTACAATGCCACAGGTCCCCTGGTCCTTTACACCGTCGATTCAAAAGACCACTTATTGGGTTAACGTTCATCTAATCTGATCATCAGCTCGTCGACTCCAGTATCCCTTTTATCTAGTGGGGAGTTTTCTCTCTCAGACAAGCTTAGCATGTAAGTATTCTCTGATCTGCCTTTTCCCGTCAAAGGAATACCGAAATGTTGTTGTGTTTTTAAAGATAATACCGAATCTGTATCCACTGTTTTCCACACAAGTGGTAAGCAATCACCATCCTTTTTGCTAAGACGTTGTCGAGGATCAATGCTTCCTTAAGATCGCCCATTCTAGTATCTCTTGGTCTGGTGGGCATTTTGGTCTCTCACATAAGCACAGTGAATATTTTCTGATCTACCTTTTCCAGCAAAGTTCTGTTACGTATTGGATCTTTATCAGCTGGTTTCTGCACAAGTAGCATTTCTTGACTTAATTTCACAGTGGGTACGGCAGCCTATAACTGTCCTTTCTGCTAAGAAGTGATGGGGTCCATGTTTCCAAATCGGTAAGATCATCTAATGCTGCTACAATTGGACGATTCATTTCGGGATAGCAACGAGAAATCAAAATGCGAATTCACTCAGCAATCTCTTTACCGCGAAAGCCTCGAGTAGGTTTCGGCAGTCAACACCTGTCTTCTCCAAGCAGTACCAGCATAAATGTGCAATCTCAGCCAACGGATTAAAAGAAGTCCTCATCTTGCAGGCATAATGAATCGACTGTTTACGCATTTGTCATCTCATAAACCTCTTTGCATTTGAAAATTAGTCAATTTAAAAATCCCATTGAAATAAAATTGAGCTTCAATTCAAACTTCTCGGGACCGTCAAGTGAAACTTTGCTGATCTAGCCTTTCTACCAGTTTTCTTCCAACTGCCACAGGTTCTCTTGTCCTTTTCACAGTCGATGTTGCTCTGATGTTAGTTGACAAATGAAATACTTCAGTAACACGTCACAAAGTCCACTTATTACGGTAACGTTCATCTAAAATGATCTGCAGATTGCCGACTCCTGTATCGCTTTGTACTTGTGCCATTTTTGTGTTTTAGACAAGCTCAGCAGATATTCGCTGATCCACCTTTTCCAGCAAGGGTTGGCTACGTAGTGGATCTTTATATACTGGTTTCTATAGAAGGGAGATTCCTTGAAGAAACCTCCCAGTGGTTACGCTGGAAGGTTTTCGACTGGCTGCACTTATCTTTTCCAAAAACCAAGAGCGTAACTTTACAATTTCAAACAAAGGGCAATAAGAATTCGTCATCTTGGAAACAGTTCGCTGCTCACGCATTAGACATCTCATCGACCTATTTGGACGTCATTTAGTTTTTAAAAAAATCCGATTGAAATGAGATTGATTGTACCATATTAACTCGATAAAACGCCGGGCTTCGAATAAACGCCGGGTCTCCAAGAAGGAGTTTTAAACAAACCCCTGAAGTACTTATCAGACGTACATTTAACTGCAGATATAACGGAACGATTTATGTCTACAAAAATTCATAAATAAAGGGCTCAAGCAAGCTTCGGGTATCAAATAAACGCCGAGTCCACGGCGGCAAGTTTAAAATAAACGCATAGGGTGGCGTTTAATTGAGAAAATATGGTACTTCATTTCAAATTTCGGAATGGTCACGTGGAACTTTTCCGATCTAGGCTTTGGAGCAGTTTTCTTTACAATGCCACATTGTATACTACTACCACTGCTATTGCTGCTGCTGCTTCTGCTGCTGCTACTGCTACTGCTGATACTACTGATCGTTCATTTATAGCACAGCGCTTTACAAACGTTTTAAAAATCGCTAAAAGTGACCAAAAACTAATTAAAATTACTTTAAACCATCTCAATGTAAATACTCTAAAATTACAATAAAACTGTTTTAAACAAAAACTCTAAAAAATTACAATAAAAAAATTAGTTCCCGTAAAAAGCACTCAGAAAAAGATGAATTTTGAGTCTGCGTTTAAAAGTGTCAACTGAGTCTTTGTACGGATTGAGGTAACGAATTCCACAGCGACTGGGCAGCAACAGCAAATGAAATTCAGTTACACGTCCCAAAGTTCACTTATTGGGTTAACATTCAGTATCCCCCTTGTCTAGTGGCCATTTTTGTCTGTCAGACAGCTCAGTAGATATTCTCTGCAGATCCACCTTTTCCAGCAAAGGTCTGTTAGGTGCAGGATCTTTATCTTATAGTCTCCAAGTAAGTGGAATTTTATTCGGAACGCTAGCTCATCACCTTCCTTTGTGCTAAGAAGCTTTGAAGGTGAATGCCTCCAAATCGGAGATCGACCCCTTGTGGGGTTATGGGGATATACGTGATATTTGGGTTAAATAATTAACAAGATACGGGATATTTACAAAAGACATTTGGGATATCCAGCATAAAATGTCATTTATTGAAAGAATTAAATTAAATTCCATTGATCAAAATGGAAGACTCAAACAGTGAGAAAATCACTGGCTGCTGTAGGCCCTCTCGAGTTGCCACAAACAAAGGAGAGCTGTGCTTTGATCATCAGTACAATACAAAGTAATTTTATCTGTTATGGCTTGTTCGTTCAACTCCGTCGACTTGCATTCATTAGCCCTTTCGCAGAAATTGTTGACCCTTAAATCAAACTTTCCTCCTAAACTCGCTTGACCAACGTAAGTTTGGGGTGAAGTTTAGAAAAATAAGCGTAAAGTTTTCCTATCTTAGTGTTAAAGGTGTTCCAGTCTTTGCCTGGAATCGACTCTTTACGGTCTTCAGTATGAAGTGTTGTTTATGCGAAATGAATAAACAACACTGAGTACTGAAGAAGGTAAGGTTCTTTTATACGATAAAATAAACGGTCTGCTTTTTAATTTTTGTTTTTTTGGAAGTTCCCGTACTATATTTTCCAGTTTGATTTAACGCAGGACCCCGATTAAACGCCGGTCTTGTATAAACGCCGGGAAATAAAATCCGGGTGTTTTAAATACGGTAGTTTGTTAATAACTTTCAAGTGTTATCTTCCAATTCTTCAGTAGTGTGCATATTTATACAAAGGCCTCCCACACATCTCACTCACTCACTCGAGTAGCACTTCAAGAGAAAACTAGTCGATAACACGGCTTATTACAAGACTTAGGCAGCCAGAGGGCCAATAATAACTAAAATCAACCAATCGGATTGCTCCGTTGCCGGTCCAATATTTTCCAAGTACTGAACCGGGTAATGCCCCGACTTATCCCGTGCGCGATTAGTGCGTTGCAATTGCTTGCAAAAGAGAAACATAAACTTTACTTGCATAAAAAAAGACACTCCCGTCCTTTTTGCTTCTCTGTTGAACAACTGGAAATCATTTTTGAACCAAATGTTCGGTCAGAATCCCGTCCATTCTCAATCCTTTTCGCTGTTCTCTCCCATCTATAAAAATCTTTTTTTTCAGGAATGTAATAAATCTCTTATTAACTTCGCTTGCTCGGGGCCGTACTGGGAGAATATCGGCCCTCGGTCTTTTCTGCACGGACCTCGCTGCGCTCGGTCCGTACTGTCAAGACCTCGGGCCGATGTTCTCCCAGTACGGCCCTCGCGCTTGGTTAATAAGATTTATGTATTGGATACTACAGGTCTAGTCCCGTATAACGTTTTCCTATGTCCAGGGGCATCCAAAGAAATTAGTTTTAGCACATGTATGTAATGCCTGGTGTGAAGCGTTTTATACCCTCCTTTATTTAAGCGATGCTAATTATTCCCTTAACGTCCTTTTTACTTTTCAGTATATGGGAAAAGCAAGCCCTTTAATTAGAGTCATTCAGAGCTAGTTCATTCAGCCGGGCTAACAGGACTGCTCTTCAGGCTAGCCGGGCACTGTTCATATTTTGGCATTTTAAATTGATGTTCGTAAATGTGGAAATACTAAGTTGCAAGATATTTTAACAACCTTTACTGTCAAATAAAAGATATTAAATACACGATTTAAGTTTCGTAATGTCGAAGTTGAAGGGGAATATCAAAGCTTGTAGTGGAGGAAAACGTTGCTTGGCTTATTCTTTCAAATGCTAATGTAATTGTTTCAAATTCTTTATAAAGTATTACTTCCGCTAAGGCTCCTTGCCATTGCAAACCAGCTCCAGCTTAAACTGAGAAATTTGAAAATAGTCCATTTAGAAAAGCTCCATAACATAATTCATCATCAAGAAATACAAACTATTTGGTGAATAAAAAGGATCACTTTATTTCGGCTAAGCCTTCGTGCAGCTCCAACGAGTGCGAATCAACCTTGCTTTCAGTAATCAGTCATTTTGAGGAGCCGAGAGGCATACCTAAAACATGTCATTTTCCGGAGTGCAAGGTTAAATGAATAATTATATCTGACACTAACAACCACTACAAAAAAATGTGATTTTCAGATTTATTTTCTTTGTAGCAGTATACTCACTAAGAGAACTCGGCAGTTCCCTGACGTTAGCTAACCCAAAAACGTGGGGACAATTCGTTTATCATCTTGGCTCCTATTTTCTATAACATAATTTGTGCTTCAAACTAATAATAAAGTTCCTTCTTTTCTTTTTCTCTAAAATTGTTTTAAAACTGTGAAACTCGTTTTATACTGGCCAGCATGAAGTGCCGGAGGTTTGAATATACTTTCAGCTGGACCTTTCCATACCAGATATGTTCAAACAAACTGAAGCCCAGTAAAATGAAACTGCCAGGTGTTTAGGTATTTTGGGAAATGTTCTGTATAGCCCAATACAGGTAAGATGCCTGCACTCTCTGTAGTTATGCTCCTTTCTGTTCTCGAATGAAGCCACCTTCAAATCAGTCTTCTTACTTGGATTTCACTCGGATCTTCTGAAAAAAAGGTGATGATGGTGATGATGACGATGATGATGA
>Ga0126342_10022157_pt1 | contig 10528 bp, 12 predicted proteins | sample Cyp1metagenome_FD_92528 | JGI IMG/M metagenome (GOLD analysis project Ga0126342, IMG submission 92528) | Coral microbial communities from Lord Howe Island, Old Settlement Bay, Australia - Cyphastrea 1 metagenome | ecosystem: Host-associated > Invertebrates > Cnidaria > Coral ...
CAACCACCTTTCGGTCAATCAGTGGCTTCGCTCTGCCATCCCTGATTCACAACAACCAACTTCTCCTATAGGTTTCCTATTTTTGAAACTTCCGCCACCGCCTTGTGCGGTACTACTGGTATCATTATCAATCTCTATCATTCTCTATCACCATATTGGAACATTTGATAACATTTGTCAACCCCATCGGATCCTCCACAGAGATCACTCGAGCTGGAAAGATCTCATTTTTCAATTTCTGCAGCGTCGCGAAGCGCGCGGATATCGTCGAAGACTCGCTGGATCGCATCGAGAGGTCTATGCGGCGCCGAGCCAGATCCACATCCAGCACGCGAATTCGAAACTGGCGGCTCCCACGAATCAACCCACTCATTCACTTGGAGTAATCATGCCATGTCATTTCAATGTCATGGATTGTCATGCTACATGGGATGTACATGGGATGTACATGGGATGTACATGGGATCTACATGGGATCTACATGGGATGTACATGGGTCACCACGACTTTAACACATACGGTCAACCGGCAGGTCAACCGGCAGATCAACCGGCACCTCGGCCCCCAGCTCCAAGTTGCCCTGGATCTGGTTGGTCTTCACCAAGCCTTCAGCCCATTTACCCGACGTCGATCGTATAGCCACGAAAGCACCGAAAGGCGAAAGGCGGAGGACCACCCCGGGGTACCAGGTGTTGATCTCATAGTCCTAAAAGATCTAAAAGCGCACCGTCACACAGCCATCCTTTCATGTTTTAATCGCAATTTGCAAGCATATGGAGATTGGATGAGATTGGCATCAATCCGTGCTCTCAAACTAGTTACTAGTAGGTTACTAGTAGCATCATCGGGAGTTCTGTTGACAGTATTTTATGTTGGCTTCGGGCTGGTATCATGGTGAATCTATGTCTAGTTGCCGCCAATTGCTTTTCAGCTACTGCATTAGCGAGCTTTACCATCAAAGGAGCATGACACTTCAGACATGACCTCTACACCCGATATTGGAAGCACCAAACGGTGCTTCGATGCTCATCACTGGAAGCGGTGCGGTGACTTGCCACTACAAAGCATCCAATAAGCACCGCCCAGTCATGCTCAGTCCTTCAAAGATGCGGCAGGGCCTAGGGACTTGACGCTCAGCACCTCGCATGGCCAGCCATATTCTAAGCATCAACAATCAAATTAATAAATATAAATTTCCAAATACATATAATACTATATATATATAAACAACGGATACACTATGATACACTACAGCTGCATAGAACACTTAGAACACAAAGTCGCACGATTCTCCTTCAGCTGAAACACGGTAAATACATTCACGTTCCGTGTCACAATCTAGATCTTGGAAAGTATATAGTTTGTGATAATTTCTATAGGAATGCCGCAATGCCTTGTTGAATGTCTGGCACGCAAGCACCCTCCCAGAAAGAGAGTAACGCCAGCCAATAGTCCAAACAATCATAAACAATCATAAACAATGATAAACAATCATAAACAATCATAAACAATCTGCAATCATCGACGTTGCCGTCGTGTGGGGCTAAGAATAAATAAGCTGAATTGAGATAATTAAAATAAGGAGTCTGTGAAGGTCTCGCCATGTCTTGCTATGTCTTGCCTTCTTCGGGTCGCTGGCCAAAATCAAACTCGTGTTTCGGAGTTCGCTGACCCAAACTTGCAGGCGATCGCCCACGTGGACCTGGCACAAATCACAAGTCGCTGCGCTGCACCATCCCTCATTAGCAGAGTCATTGGTTTTGGGATGTTTTGGGTGGTTTTAATTGATCTTTAGCATCTTTTGTTTGTATGCCTTTATGGTGCTGTCTGCAGCTGAGGCACTTCACTTTTAGCCATCATCTTGGCCGGAGGCAAGAGACCGCGTGACTTGAAACCAAGATCGATCAGGGTCATTTCGGGCGTGGTACGCACCACGACGCCCTCAAGTTCCTGCCCCAGCTTCAGCTGATCCACGGACTCTGGCCGTGGGATGCTGGCCTCACGCAAATCACATCGATCCACATCGATTCACATCGGCTCAGATGATCCACCCGGATCCAACCAGGTCTGTTGCAACCATCATCATCGTCATCATCATCATCATGATCCGACACGATCGAATCGATATAAAGCAAAACAGGGAGGAATGTGCTGGCTACACTCATCGGTTGTTACCGGCTTACCTAACCTCGGGGGGCATCCAAGAAATTGCTAAGTGATGCCATCATGATGCAGGCGCCTGAAACATTTTAAGACTCGTCATCGCAAAAACCATGAAAAACATAGAAAAATTGGAAATGTGATTGGCTGTTTGCCCATAGGTCCACAGAGATCGCGGGTCAGCCTTCTTGTGGAGCAAACCCACCGTCTCAGACCCATCCAGCGGTCCATCTGGCGGTCTCAGCGCCACAAAAACTCCAAATTTGCCACGACTCAGCACACGGCCGCGGAGCTCACCGGAATTCCTCAGGGGATAAGAAGCGACCTGCATTAATTTTGACCTGCACATTATCCCGGATTGCTGGTTTCATGAAGGTGCATGAGCTTCAATGATTGTTATTCAAATTCAGAGAAGGCGGATGGCACCAGTCATGCACAGGCAAGGGTCTTAAAAGGCTCCATAGCTGCAGCCACATTGCGGGGCCGTGGGGCCTATGTCGGCCACGATGACATCAGCATGATCGATTTGGAGATACGTTTGGAGATAGGCACTTGTGAATACATCATCATCATCATCATCATCATCATCATCATCATCATCTTTTTGGTTATTCGTTCAATCGTATTCAAACCTTGGAATGGGATTCTCACTGACTGGTTCATACCACAGCAGCAGAGCCATAATCAGTGCAAAAAAAAGTCCGCCTCTGCCTGCATGGTCAGGGTGAGTTTCTGCTTCTCCAGGTCAAGGTTTAGGATTCGAACCTTAACCTGGAGATCTGCCAGAAATCCATAGCTCTCTGCACTTCCCAAGTCCATAGGTCAGTGGCCGATCATCAAACACGGCTCAAAGCCTAATCATCCATGTATACAATACAATCTCCTGCCATATCGCACACATACATCGGCACAGTTTATATGAATATTGTATATCATATAGCGGGACAGAGAGAGAGACTCAGAGAGAGGGAGAGATGGAGAGAGGTATACACACACATATATATATAATTATAATAAGTACAATAATAATTATTATCAATTATCATATAACTATTATTACTCATTACTATTTATATTTGTAAGCATAATATGATCCATTCTATTGTCATATTCCACCATTGATCCAAGGCACTTCAGATCCCACCTCTTCCTGTGCTCCTTTCTGGTACACCACCCCCACCGCCCTCGCGCCCCGTGCCACGCCCGGCTGGTTCGGGGGGGCCACGGCGACCAAAAGACCGAAGGGGCGCTGGGCTACCACGAAGCCACGGAGCCAGGTCTCAGCGTCCAACTGCTGGAGCTCCTGGCCGTAGCGGAGTAGCTATGCTTGATAGTCATTGTATAACATTGTACAACATTGTATAACCTCCATAGTCATCAAACATTATGAATGTCCAAAATCATGAATCAATTAGTCATTCTTTATCAACATAGATTATCATTTCTTCGCACCGGGGCAGGCAGCACAGAAAGCAAACGATCAAGGACATCAAATACAATAAAATGATATAAAGTTCAGAAACAGCAACCCCGGAACCCACCCTGTGACGGCAGTATGGCCTGCAAGGCATCCGGCTCGGAGGGGCTGAAGACCTTCTCAGAGTCACTGGACAGAAGAACTTGGCTGCGCCGCAGGTTCTCCTCGTTCTTCACCTGCGACACCCAAACTTCGACCTCTTCCCCAATGGCCACCTGGCGTCAGTGCCAAACACATCAGATTGATGAAATGCGGTGCCCAAAAAAAAGCAACAGGAAAACTAACATATCGATGAAGCTGACTACCCCATTCAAACCCTTTCAAGCCCACTCATTAATAATCTTTAATCTATTTTAATCTTATATCAGTTATATACAGCTATACATATTATCTGTTCATATCAGTTCTTTTTCTATCTCCTTCCCCAAGAATATGGACATTAGAAGAGTCACCATGCAGCACCTCAGCACTGGAGCTGCCAGGCGCCATCTTGGAATTTGGCAAAACGCCTGATGTGTGGCTTCGAATTCGGAATGGACTAAGCACGGATCCATATCATCGAATATCATCAAAGATCATCAATATGGATCAGTTGGCTAATGCGTACGGTGACTGAAGGGTCACTCAACATGAGATTGAATGTCGATGTTCCCTGTTTATCAAGCTTCATCAATAATAGAGATCTTCTATTTCAACACATGCGCGAACTTCGCCAAGGCAGCGACCCTCTTTCTCCACGCCAACATCCACGAGCACCAAGTTGCTGGTGACATGGGACACCACGCCTCCCAGGTAAGCAAATTAACAGCGCAGCACCCGTAGAGCGTCCTGCTGAACACAAAAAGATCATGAAACTTGATGTTTGATTTTAGTATTTTAAAATTGGTTGTCATGTTGCCATACAAGATCAAACGAATATACAGTGTCAGCACAGGGCGCCTGGCACTTTCTCGCCCACATGCAGCTCGCTCCTGGATTTGCCAAATGCCGCACTCTTGGGCCCAAATCAAATGTAATTAAGGTGACCACACGAGCAAGTCCCTCCCAGAAAACTCTGGAAAACCTCAAGGGCACTCAGTGATCCCAGTCCCCATCCAAACCCGGCTCATGAGGCGTCGTTGAACGGCAAAGTTGCCATCCTGGACCGACCGACCCAGAAAGGGCCCTATCAGATGGCCCTATCAACAGTTTTCCATACTTTTCCTATTTTCTTTCCTCATTATCTCCAAACAAAAACGAGAGAAGGTCACTATTCTTGGCTGTTTTTCGTTCATGGTACTCTGCATACTCAGATGTTTGGGCGAATCGGATCGAATCTGCCTGCCGCAGTAGCAGCAACGGTGTTAGCCAGAGCAGTAGTTTCCGCCGTGCCATTGCTGCGTTCTCTACTCTGCGGCTTGAGAGGTTCAAGATCTGATGAATTCTTGCCACATGTCGCATGTCAAGAGATAAAAGTCTGTTGGCATCATGAGGTCCATGATCCATGATGATCCATGGTTCCAAGATTCTTAATTTTGATATCTGTTCAGGCTCCGTTGCAGCCCGAGCGAATCACTCAAAGGCTTGTCCAGGAATGTGGGTTCCAGTAGGCTAGTGAGGAGTCGTTTGGGCAAGGACTGGCCTGACAAAATCTGCAAGCATTTGTCCCGTTTGTAAAATGATCATCACATGTCACCACTGAAGATGTTTGAGATGAAAGTACAAGCCAAGAGAAGCCGAAGCCAATGGAAGAAGCACGTCATTGAAGCAGGCTGTCCCTAACGGTTGACAGATTGTTGTCGAAGATGTATGTCCAGGCGGGGTGTAAATCTCAAGGTCATTCGAGCTCTTACGGTTGGCACCAAGTCACCAAGTAATTAAGTCGCCGTCCTGCAATGACAGTCGCTGTCATGCTAATGGGATTTCTCTAAAAAGGGTTCGTGCTAGTCGTAAGCAATCTCTTTCGGTTGTCTTTCTATTTTTGCTCACGTTTTGCATCATTTCGCATTGTTTCGCGACTTACCGCGCACTTCCCTTTTGAGGAGCCCCGGCTCGCGATCAACTGCAAGTGCCAGCCTGCAGGACCAAAATGCTACCACTAGGGCACTATGCTGTCCAAACAGCGGAGTTGGGACTACGAATGCTTGGTCATATTCCTGAACACATCAACTCGAACAGTATCCAAACCATCCACCAAATTTGAATGGCATACAGTTTTTGCACCAAAGCTCCATAACATCTCATTTCCAATGTTTATTATTGGTATTGAGCCTCATCACCATTCCCACCTATCCTAACCAGCCAGCATGCCTCGCATTGTCTCCCAATTTAGACAACACTCGGAACCCTCAGTTTCTGCATATTCCTCGGGTAGCCTTCGCCTCCGCCTCTTAACCTGCGGTGAGGGCCTTGATCTCGCCCTGCCAAGCAAGAGAGGCAATGCAGCTGGCATGGACTAAGCAGAACTGATGCAAATAATTCACATTTCATCATTTCATCATTTACATTTCATATAATTCACATATTTCATCACATCAATTGATTTCATGTTCATTTCATGTTAAAATTCTCGTCCTCTGTGCAACCCCTTGGCCTGCGCTGCCCGCATGGCGGCCTGGCATGTAAATCATTTAACACCGTGCAACACAAAAACATTGGCTTCATGCCGTGCTCGAAAACCGAACGGATCCGAACGCTGATGCACTCATGGGCATTGCCGGGGCTATGCATACTTGGCGTGAATCGCCACGATTATCCAATCAATTTTCCAGTATTGAAATGCCTTAAAGAAAATTCAGGAACTGACTGACATGGTAACATGGTATTTTGTATATAAATACAACTAATTCATAGGCCTGTGACGAGTGCATATTTAAAATGCGCAGGGTGATGTTCCAAACGCGCTGTAAAGCAGGCAACTGAGCAGCGCGCCGATCGGTCGTAGCACCAGCTTTCTGGATTTCGAGGGCACTCCGTTGCGATATGACCATCTTGGTGACCTTAATGCTGAGGCTGTTAGAAGGGGCCCACGATTCACACTTCTGACTAACCTGCAATTATAAAAATGAACAAAATTAAGGCCATACGGCATACAATTGATATAAATAGTGTACATGTATGCATATTCGTGTATATTTGCATATAACATCATATAACATGTGTGCCTGTGTAATGGATCATTTACGTGAATTGTCGGAGTTGCCGCCGGCCCATAACCCACATCCTTACAAGTCTTACAAAGATGCAATCACACTGGCAGCCACTGGCAGGAGTCTGGGATTCCGTGCAAAAGAAGCAAACTTTCGGCTCCAGTCCCACAGCAGCACGCCCTCATTGAGCGATGGTGATCCCACCCCAGTTCTCAGTTGCGAAAAGTGGCTCCCAGATGCTCCCAGATTCTTAGGTCCTAAGATGTCCTAAGCCTCCTTACACGTTCCCGCACACGTCAATATTGGAATGAGAACATGCATGGACATATAAGTCATACAATTCACATCAATTCATATCATGAATATGACGTATATGGACCTGAAAGAAAACTCATGATACGCAATGCTTCCGACATCTTCTGTTGCTTCAACCCCTGTCCAACTCTCCACCTTCGGGATGTGAGTAGAGACAGTCAGCCCGCGCCTTGGCAGCGGAGCAAGGACGGATAGCAATGCAATGATTGCAATGCGACGAGGGTGCATATGCATTAAACAATGTGTTACAATGTGTTACATGGATTTACATGGTGTCGGAGTTTCTCCTGCAGTGCCTTTGCATCTTTTGGATCCAGGTGCTCGCTGGCTCGCTGTGTACACGCTTACAGCTACCCCTCCTTGGGGACATTGACCTTGGGGACATGGGACTGTCGTATCTGTCGTCAGAGTCTTGCTTCCAAGTTGTCTTTCGCATGGCTGCCGCTGCGGTGGCTGCGGTGGCTGCGGCGTCCTTCAAATCTGGCAGCATTTCCGCGAAGCTTTCGTCCAACTCAATGGAAGCAATCTCTTCTTCCTGTGCCAATTTCAAGGCCTTCAAGGCTGCTCCTGGCGGCATGCTTTGTTCCAAGGACTTCAAATACATTTCCGAATAAATGGCTGGAGCCAATAGCCTCTGCAAGAGCGGCGGCCACCTTTGCGTTTGTCCCACCGCCTTATCAACCTGATCTCCATCCAACCAAATTGTCAAAAGCCATCGGGCAAACGTTGTACCATCTTCAGTAGGTGGCAATGTGTAGTGCAGCACTTGATCTGAGAGGAAAATCACTCCCCGGTTGAAAGTTGGAGATACTTTCACCGGACATCCCAGAAAGGGTTGCAAGACCAGCTCAGTACCATAATTTTCCTGATAGCCTTCACTCAAATACAGCAATAAGGTGACTTGCCGATGTGGAGCTGTCTCTGAAGTGTCATAGTGACAAGGGGCACTTCCCTGACCTTTCGTCAGTTGAAGCTTCACCTGCACCCCACTGGGCTGTTTCAGCGCCAGCCCAGGCATTTCTTGAAGAAGTTGGGTCGCCAACAGCGGTGCCGCTTCAGAAGCAAAATGTGCCAGGCCAGGGGCTGCAGCTGCGACAGAAGGGCTGATCTTTGGAGCCTCCAAATCTACAAAACTGCGGCCGGGATGTTGATATTCAACTCTATCACCATTCGCAGCAAACTCAAATCGATGCAGTTGTAGTAATCCTTTTTCTTCCAGATGAAGGCATTCTGATGCCAGAGCCACTGCCCAATCTGGCTTCAAGCACCCATCCAACACATCCCAGGAGTCAGTCGTCAGCTTGGTACAGCGGTGGGCAATGGACGAAAGCGTTGGCAAGAATTGCTTCCAATCTTCCATGGCTGGGCTATGTCGGCTATGTCAGTTTAATGGGGTTTAATGTCAATCAACAAATATCAAATATCAACTTGGCTATCAGCATCTATCAGCTATCAGTTCAAGGCTCGCCCCACTATTTACGCAAGGAATTAAAGGGGCGCAATCAGAATCATTGAAACACGGGGGAGAACGAAACCTTTCACGTCGAGCCACGCTTGCTAGCTTAAGCGGCTATACTAAGTAGTTGCTGGTTCTTTGGATCTGAGTCCAATCTTGAGTTCTTCCATGTTCTTCCACTGCTCGCAAGCCAATCCAAAGAGGCGCAACGCTGCTTGAACAACCGGATGCCGAAGAGCCCGGCATGTGGAGATGAGAAGAGAGAAGAAACTGTGTGTGCAAAATGACGCACAACAGAACTGCCACCTATATCATTCAAGAACCCAACAGCCTCATGATCTTAAATCCTCACATGACAAACTAAAGCTCCGCTGCTCTACCTGCCCCGCCCACTATGCCAAGGAGCAAAACATGAGTTGTATAACACATTAATACACACTATAACATACTAAAACGCCATTTCAGACCATTTCGGATCTCTTTCTCGCATTCCAATACATTTCCAGCCGTCTTCTCCAGATTCGGACAACCCTCGCACTTAGCTCTGCCCTGGAACATCCTGCAACAACCTGCAACAAACAACACTTTTTTGGTCGCCAGGGCCATCGCAGCAACGCCACCAGCAACGCTAGCGGCGCCGCGGTCAGTCGCTGCTCCCTCTCCCTCTGTTGTGCCGGCGCCAGCTGGGGATCGAAACGACCGTGTCGCAAACGACCATGGACCGAAGTTAGGGCAAAGCGCAAAGCGCGGTTGCTGCCATCTTCGTCCAACATCTGCCACACCTCAAAATCCCCATGTGGTGTGGCCTTTAGGGCTCAACCCTGGGATTTCAGCCCTGACACTGACATAGCATCCCGAAATATTAAGGATGTTCTTCTGATGGGCACTTGGATGAAATTGATGCTCTGACCCAAAAGTTCCCACTGGATAAAACTTGTGAACTGACATATCTGGAAATTACTTTGACTGAATTTTGGGGTGAGGGTATGGGAACTCAACCAGGGGCACCAAATGGGGATCCTCAAAAATGAACAGAATGAACAGAATAATTAAGTGCACCATAGTGAACCCTGAACCCGGTGATGCCTTGATGAAACGCTTTCGGCAAAATGAATCTGTGTCGTGATGTTGCTTGATGTGTCTTGATGGTTCAACTGCAGCGGCACCTTTTCATTGAGACCGCCAGGGGTTTGTTCTTCCAACAGCTGGCGGAAGGTGTCCTCCTTTGCATCTGCACTATCTGCAGCGAATGCAGCGAAGCTGGCCCCGGTCCATGCCGCACTGATATTGCCGTCAACACCATTGGACCTGGCAGAATCAAAGTAGTCTCAGACGATCACATCGATTGTGATCGAGCATTACGGCAAAAGGATATCAAAAAATGAGTGTATGTAATCTGTACATATCTGTACAGTAATTATCTATGACATTTTGGATCAAGCGGATCAAGTGCGTAAGTTCCAGGCTCCAACCATTTTTGCACTGTGAGCTGCTGCTTGTAGAGGTTTCCCATGAGTCCAGAGGCCTCAACGGGTGTGTGTGTGTGTGTTCACTGGGATGTTCCAAACATTGAGGATGCCCCGAAAGTATCCAAAAGTCGCATCCTATCCACCACATCCTATGGATGTTTATTGATTCCTATGGATCCGTTTGACACGACAAGTCCGAGCAGCACAGGCTAAGTACCTGAACTTCTCCTCATCTTCCACTGCTACACATCTCCCCAAGCTCTCGAACATGGCGAGTGCGACAGGACTTGGCTGAAGCAGCAATGCGGCTCCCTCTCGCCGTGCTATCGACGGATACCTAACGTGATGGAGAAATGCAATGCAGCCCCAACTGCTGGTGTTATTTTTTTTTCCGCGCACTTTTTTAGCTGCAGAGTTCAAGTCCCGCGTCCGAAGGAAGGGGCCGCGCTACGCAGGGAAGCCGAGGCGGCTGGGGCCCGCGAAGTCAGCCAGAGAGAGGATGGCCAGGGGGCAAGGGGGTGTG
>Ga0126342_10022158_pt1 | contig 10527 bp, 11 predicted proteins | sample Cyp1metagenome_FD_92528 | JGI IMG/M metagenome (GOLD analysis project Ga0126342, IMG submission 92528) | Coral microbial communities from Lord Howe Island, Old Settlement Bay, Australia - Cyphastrea 1 metagenome | ecosystem: Host-associated > Invertebrates > Cnidaria > Coral ...
GACGGATCAAACAACTCAAAACATGAAACCATGTGGAAGCAAAAGCTGGCCTGACGCAAGTGTGCATTCTCACCCTTGCAAGCCAGAGATGATGCAGTGGCATTCTGGTGTTTGTTTTGGCTAAGCCAGGTCTTGCTGAACTAAACCTAGCCTTACCCCACTGAGCCGCCTGTAACATTTCCAGCTCCTGCTTGGACAAAGCTCCATCGCCACCAGCATGCTTTTCGAAAATGTCCTGACGACGAAACACCCGAGTGGAACTGGCAAATCATTCCTGGTATGACGAGCCTCTGTTTCAATGGCGGAAGCCACTTGCTCCTGCATACGTGCCGTTTGCATTGTCAAGGCACTGTAAGTGTCGGTTAGTGAAAAAAATCACAAGAAATCCTGGCCAAATGTTAGATGATTTCGCTGCATCCCTGAACAGCGATCCACCGGCCTGCACGTTGGCTGGCACCAACAGGTCCACTTCCATTTTGAAAAGGGACTCCTGGTCCTGGCATTCCACAGGTGAGAGTCTCCGAAGTAAGTTGTAAGTCATGCGATGCCAGGTCGGCCCCTTACCTCAACAAACATACCAACAAACAGTATGACCACTACCGCCAGTGATTGTCACCGAAGATAGGTCAGCTCATTTTTTTGTGGCAGTCCTTGGAAGATTTGGAAGCCGGAACCTCTTCCAGTAGGAAAGCATCCACCTTCTATGGGTATTGGGCAATGTTGAAAGCAGGTGCAAAACTTCCAAAATGACTTATCCATACTATTCCATACTATTCCATACTATTCCATACTATTCCATACTTATATATCCATACTTATGAATTATCCTTGTTGGCCGCTGGCCTTCCAAAATGCCTGGCCTTCGTTGCACTTGCCCTGGGTCTCTCTTGGGCGTTGGGAGATGTTGCTGCCATCTCTGCCTCTCCTTGCTCCCATGGTCCCTGCCTCTGTGAACCTCGAGATGCGCGACCCTCTTGCTCCATCAGATCCATTGGATCCACCGAAGCCAATGTATCAAGAAATATGTCCAAGCTCTCGGAGGCAAGAGGAACATCACCTTCCACCGTGTACTTAGTGTACTCATACTCTTTCCATCTGGGCGCCAAAATTTGCGTGCCATCAAGAGAAGCGGTAATGTGCGACAGCCAGAGGTCGCTTCCCCGGAAGCTGCGCATTTCCAATGCCTCTGTACTGGACAATTCCTTGCAAATCTCCTCATCAGATTTGGGTGGTCGAGCCTTGATCTCAGTGCTTGCTGCTTCTCGGCAGAACTCTTTCAGGTGGCCCTTCAATCGCTGTTGCAGCCGGGTCTCTTCCTCATGCCTTACAGCTTGGGAGCTCTTTGCCTCGCGTCTGGCAGAGGGAAACAGGAAATCTCCTGACTTTCGAGGACGTTGTGCAATTGCCTCTCGGCCTGGTGAGCGGTTCTCCACTGACAGCATGGTTTGCATTGCACAGACTCACTCAAAAATTGAAACAAACCAACAGACCTATGACCCAGGAGCGAAGCCAACCATAATGTGTTGCAAACGCATACAGACGCGCGGCACCCCAAGGTATTCGAGAACTACCTTTCGGAGTGGTCTTAGAACATGCGACTCTAGTCTAGTAGGGCAGCTCCTTGCCAGGCGCCCTCCATTTCTGGTCATCGTAGGGGGGCACAGCGAAAGCCAAGATCACACCGTGGAAAGCTTGTGAGAAAATAGGCTGGAAGAAGATCTTGAAAGTTGTTCACACAGCTTCACCCTACCTAACAAAAGGCATAAATATGTTAAACACTGAAACCCGAATACATCGAATACGTACAAAATCATGCCCCCAGCTGAGATTCTCACCACTTTCGTTTGCTCATCTGTATCTTTTTTGTCGTGTGACTGTTCTGCTTGGCATTTAAGCTAAGTGCATAGTACGCACCTACCTTGTCCTGGTGAAGCCGAACAGGTGCCAACACTTTGTCACCAAGGCAAGAAGCATTTTCCACAATACAAATCAGAGCTTGCTGGTACAAGGATGTAGTGAAATTAGGAGAGCCAGCCACATGAGTTTCATACCAATTCTGAAAGTCACAGCGGATGAAGCTTCCAGCATTTTTGTGCAAAGCTGCACAAGCTGCACGCGCGGACGTTCAAAGCTAGAAGACCAAGGTGACCAAGGAAAAGCCAACAATTGGTACATCTCCACGATGTTCATCCGGATCATCACGGCGGTCCAGCTCAGTTTAACTTGAGGCCTGCAGCATGCATTGGCATGCAATAAATGACTTTCTGGATCTCCCCTCACACTATGCTCTGCTTATCTCCAAGCTCTCTCTCTCTCTCTCCCTCTCTCTGTCGATTTTACTCGTTGTTCATTGGTTGTAGATGTTTCTTCACTGGGCTTGAGGGGGTCTGAGTAGCACGGTACACAGTGCCATGCCAACTCTCTGTGCTTTGCGCCTCGGCTAGTTTTCGCTTGGCTCTGGCATTCAGCAGCTCGCCAGCTTGCATCTGCAACTCCCTGCAGCTGAGTTTGAGTAAATGGCCGATATTATCCGTGGCCAAATGTAGCTTGCAACATAGATACCAGAACAGAAATGAGCTATCTGCTTGAGCTCATCATCACCTTGGGAGTTTGGATAGCACTGAAGCAAGTCAACTCAATCGAAGCAATGAAGCAGGGTTTATTGGTGGTGGCCCAAAAAACTGAGCGTCCCTTATAAACCGGTCAACTGAGTTGGTCACTCAGCGATGGCAGGCCAGAAAGTATTGAAGCCAAAGCCTTGACTCCGAGAGATTCCGGGCATTGATCATTGAAAAAGATAGAGAGAGAGCGAGAGCGAGAGAGCTACATTCTGGTCGAGAGGCTACTAGGGCAAAAATGTATTAACGGCTCAACGTTGAATTTGCTACTAAGAGAACAGAGGAGTGAATGATGTACAATGTGCGACTTTCGCTTGATCTTTACGGTGCTACTACGAGGACGAATTTAAAAAAAGAAGAGGAAGAAGAAGGGGTTGTAGGCTGCTACATATGCAGCCATGGACAGGTTTCACAGTTTGAATGGGAACAGCTACCATGCTGACCTACTGGGAGCCAGGAAAACTTTAAAAACTTTCCCAAAGCACTGAGGGCTCTCCTCCACTGGATATGACCCTCCAAAGATCTGCGGCAAAAAAACTCATCCAAGAAAATCGTTGCAAGATCTCCTCCAAAACTTCTTGTGAAGATCCCGCTTGGCTGTGATCTATATATAATAACAGTAAAACAGTTTAACATATTTGCCAATAAACAAAAATCAGGAACATACTCTTGCGATGTATACACTAGAGAATACTAGATATATATATATATATATATGTAGAATTATGGGGAGATATAGATCGAGAGATAGTATGTAGAAGAGAGCGAAGCAAAGACAATTTGAGAACCCCGCAGGTCGCATCTTTGGTCGTGGTGCCCGAACACCTGCGGAAGATCTCCCGTGTGGCCACGGAGTTGTTAGCGAGAACTGCTACAAGGCAAGGCGGTTTGCCGAACGGTTTGCCGAACGGTTTGCTGAAGAAACAAGTTTCAAAAAATTATACACCCGTAGGTAGCAACGTTTACGGCTGCACTTTTCTCAAGGGGAGTCACAACCAGAGCCTGCCATCCGCTCTCTCATTCCCACCACCTCACCTTTCAGACTCAGCGTCTTGACATTGAAGGGCTGTAACTGCTTGAGCTGCTGAGCTGACGACCCATAATGATCAATGCAGGACCCGGCAAATCGGTGCGGCCTTTGACCTACCAGGTTTGCTGAGGCTTCAGCTGACTCAAGGATGATGTCAGCAGACTGAGGCTTCTGCCATGGTCGTTAAAGTCTCAACGGTTCCAACCACCACCTCAAAAGGATTCCAAAGGGACCATGACATGCCATACAAAACGGATATCCTGCCTGCATTTCAGGCAATGAGGCGCGATCCACTAGTGCCATGGGTGTTGCCTCAGCAAAGGACATGGCATATCAGAAAAGTATGGTGAAGTGGAATCCCCAGCACAGTCTTCCTAAATGAAAGGAGCTTGAAATGATGTTTGGGGAGGAAAATGTGTCCTCAACACTGGCCAACGACTCTATAACTGACTATCATGAATCATGACCTATTCACGAATGCCGCAGAACAACAACCACACCAAGTGGGACGGTAGCAGTAGCAGGCTATTCGGCTATTTGGTCCAGACTGCAAGTTTTCAACTCAATACTATATACACGCATTCAAAGCCAGACGCTGCCAGGAGGGATACAAAAGGATGTCCAGAACCCACTGCCCCAGCCCTAGAACTTGCTATGAAACATGAAACCTCTTCAACGAAAGCCATGCTGGGAAAGCAACTGGAGAGACTCCAGCTGCAATCATCTTTTGCGTCACACCTGTCAGGTGCAAATAGCTGCACCAGTGGAACACAACACAGGGACTACAGTATGCTTGGCGCCTTCCACAACATTCAGCCTGAGGCAATTGCGAGGACCCCAAATCCAGCGGATTCAGCTCTGAAAAGACTTCAGTGACTTCAGTGAATCAATTCAGGGGCTCCAACCCCATGTAGAGGGCAAAGGTCGTGCTGGGTGCTGCAAACTGCGCCCAGTCAAAGCGCTCATCCCGAATCGTAGATGGGTTCATCGTCTGCACCTCGCCAGTTCAGAACCATTCAGAACCACTTCTATCATGTTCTTTCAAAGTGACTCGCTGTACGCAACTCTCACTGCAACTCTCTAGGTCGTGAGCTCTCAAGGCGGTAGCACAGTTCCGGAAAGTCAACGGCACTCGCGCATCCGCACCTGGGCGGATCTGCTGTCAACACCCCGCATGGTCGAGCTTGACATTGGCCAGCATCCCATTCAGAAAAGCGCTCGCAGCCAAACAAGCTGTCACCTTGTGGCAGGGATGGACGGATTAAATGTCTGAACCTTGCTGAATTTTGAAGACCTGGGGATCCACATAACTCTGCTCCAAGGCTCGAACAGCAGGCACCACTTCAAACGGGATCTCACCGGCTGACAATTCCTGCAGACCAACTGGTGAAGGGTTTCTACACGTTCCTACCATGTCCTGCAGCCATGGCGAAGCCAAACCTTTTGGCTCCCTGAGCTGATTCATGCAGCATGGTGCTAGTCCTCCATCTCCTCCCCTACCCTGCCAAAGATACTGGGATCGCCTCCCTTCAGCCGACACCTTTAGCTGTCACACAATGCCCAGACTGAACACCAAGAAATGCAGTGCCGAGATTGAACATTCCATTTGTGGAGGGTAGTCATGGGGAATCACCTGAGTCCACCACACAGCCTTTCCTTCCTTGGCCAGTGCAACCAGCTGACCAGAGATGTCATCCTGTTCAGCTCAAATTCAGCTCATCCTTTGCATGTGCTCCGGAATGAGAGAGATGAAGTACGGGGTCGGGATGGGTTGCATGGTGCAACCAAAAAGACGGCAGATGGTGAGAGTCTCACAGTGTGTCACAATGTGTCACAATGTGTCACGGCGAGCCATGGCTCGAAACTTTTGTCATTATCGGTGAGTCCTGCTGCACTTTCATTTTTGCCGTGCTCACGTCCGTGCCCTCAGAGAACAAGCTGAAGCATTGAAATATCTGGCGAGTGCCAAAAACCGTTTGCAACCACTGAGGCTAGTGAAAGGTATCGAGGCATGAGCAGGACTGCGACCAAGATCGAAAATCTGGAGATCTTAACAATGTATGCTCCCCGCAGCCACTATGATCACCTTGGTCCCTGACCTTTCCGACGTACCTCACTTCCGCAGTTGGCTTTGCTAAGGCGACTACCTCTCGCACAAAGCTGCCAATGGGTCTCAACGGGGTCTTTATCAGAGCCCTACCATACTGTTGAAGTTTCACAATTAATTACATTTATATATATAATTACTGTGCTGCATGGTTGCTGTAGTTTATCTCAGTTCATTTGCTCTCTAACATGTGAACGTCCAAGCAGCCAAACCACTCAAAACGCAAATTCAGCACCTTCTCTCCCTCTCTCCCTCTCTCCCTCTCTCCCTCTCTCCCTCTCTCTCTGCATCAGTGAGACCCTTTTATTCCGCAAGTGTAAGTCCGGACCTTTACAAGCCCATGATGTTCCAGAATCTTCTATACAGATCAACACAGGTCCTTTGACCCAATATGACCCAATCAACTTCATGATTTCCGGATCGGATCCGGATCAGAGCCAGATCTGCTATGCATTGGATCGGCTACGGTAAATCGCGATCGCCGCGAGGCGTCGTGTTCGGGGATGGCTCTTGGGTCAAAGTTTGACCTAGGAACATCTACGTCATCAATGCACTGCAACTCACGGTGCCATACCATGCCATACCATGGGAACCGGAACGCTGGTGATTGCTGATGAATTTTGATGAATTGTTAATTCTGAAGCGACGTTTCGGCCTGAGACGGCGGCTGTTCTCTTCGTCTGAAGAGTTGCGGGTCTCAAAAATTGCCTCCTCATCCATCCAGTTCTTCTTGGAAAACCTGAGAGAGTCAGTCTCATGTCACAGCAGTATCCGCTTCACGATGGCTGGATATGGCTGGGTTCTATATGTGCTATGCACATCTATGGACTAAGAATCTGTGCGAGCATTTCTAGATTCAGCACGAGGGAGTGGGACGTAGTGGGTTTTGAGAAAAGATGAGAAGAGTGCATCTAAAGAATCTGTGGAACTTTTCGAACACCCTGTGCCACCTGTCGCGTCAAGGGAGATTTTCTGCCAAGGAGCTCTGGAGCATCCTTTTCCAAAGTGTCCTTAGAAACTCTACCACTGGCAGCCTTGCAGGTCCTTGCACACTGTCACTACCTCATCTACCTCTCACTATATCAATCATGAAGGGTGGCCTTTGAGACTGTGTGTTCCAGGATTTTTTGATGTTTCATCCCCATCACTTTGAGGCAAGCTTCTTCAGAGTACACGTCTCCACTGCGTGGCTGGTAGCCCAGGAAAGGAGACAAAATGATAGAGCCAACGACTATGCCCATCATGACGCTCGACTCCGCCACGTCGGAAAGCTGCAAGCAAAAATTTTGCAAACAAATGGTTGTTGCTCAAGTTTGCATGGGAATAAATGGAGTGGGGAGCAACAATTGAAGAAAGTCACAAGGGAGAATTGGCCTTCAAACATCTTAGCAATGGCATGCAATGGCCGTGAGAATCCCTTCCAAACACACTGGCAGCGAAGGAGTCAAACAAGTCACTTCGATGGTGTCTCGGAAGAGCAGCAAAATGCCAAAAAACATCCTTGCAGTTTGGAGTTGGTGAGTGAAGGGAGGCAGCTGCATGTCAGATCACATTATCCTTTATGCTTCAAAATGTCATGTGCAATGCAAGGCTCATCGAGGCTCTGTCATCTAGCAACCGGAAACAATTGCTGAGTATACCCTTTATATAGGATGCTGCAGCAGCAGCAACACCAGTCTCCACAGCATCCTCTAAGAAAACAAGAAATCACAGGCATTACAAAGAGGAGCTGAACCATCTCTCAATTCACTGCACACCTGCTCCCAGCAGTCAGACAGTAGCCATCTTTAGAATCGGCATGGTTGTCTTGTACGGAACGCCTTGTCAATCAAACACCTGTACCATCAACAGCAAGCCGAAATAGTGACACGACCTGAATGTCAGTGTCTTGGCCGAGCTGAAGCCGAGAAGCACCAAGATGCTGATGGCTGGCTTTAGCAGGTAGAAGCGCCGCAGAAGCTCGCAAACCACCACGAAAAGCTCAGGCAGGGCAAAGGCAGCCTGGTTGGATGGTCGGGTGTTGCTGGTTCAAGTCAAGCCACATCAACTTGACCGGTCCTTCAATGACCGCCTAATATCCCTACACCCCAAACATTCCACCTAAAGATGAACTGCATGGGCTCAAGCTTGCAAGGCTTCCAATGAGCACATACTTACACTGCAAGTTACACTTCTGAAGCTACCAAGATCTACCAAGATCTACCAAGATCTACCAAGATCTACCAAGATCTACCAAGATCTACCAAGGCACCAGCACGGAAGATGTCCAAGCTATGAAGTGATTGTCGATTTCCTCGATCTTTGCCAAGGTGACATCCACCTCAGTCAGCTCATGTCAGCTCAACATGAGTTGACACCTCGGCAATACATTGGGACTCCAGTTCCGCGAGGCCCAGAGACTTGGCAAATCTTGGCAACACAGTTCACCTCGCCTCCATGGCGAACATAATGGTGAGGAGGCACAGGATCACAGGTCCCATCATGGTCACCTCAAAGAATTCAAATTCCAATAGACACAGTCTGTTTTTAATGATTTTAATGTTCAACTTCATCACCATCAAATGCTTCCTCCATATTTCGGCAAGTGGACATGGACAAAGGAAGCAAAGAGGGACAACATGGGACAACCCAAAGCTGGAAGAATGGAGAAGGAAACGAAGCCCATATCGCCTTCGGGGGAGCAACTGGGAGGGCAATCAGAAACCCAAAATTCCCAGGAAAAGAACGAAGTGAAACAACCAAATGGGGCAAAGGCTTGGGCCTCACAGCTTGCACAGCTGGGGAACGGTTTTCAACTTCTCATCAAATAATTTGCAGCTGAGAGACATGCAATTTGCCGTTCCTCAATCACCCATGGAAAATGAAACTGCTGGGTCCTCTATTGACAAGGAAGTGAAGCATTTTGGAGTATAGTCTAGTTCAGTTCAGGTAAGATATTCTGTCTCTTCAGATATATATATCTCTTTATATAGTCGTTCTTGGACCATGAACTTGGTGCCATTTCCTTGCTCCTGTTTCTACTACAATCTTCCAACCAACTGCTATTCAAAAACACGCTTCAGAAAGAACGGTGTGCACTGGTGTGAGCCCAGAGTCAGGTACACGAAGATTCCTCCCTCTGAGTCGTATCTTGGAAGAAGACGGTTTCCCAGCGCCAGGCGACATGTCTTGTAGGCTTCCGAGTGTGCAGCATCAAAACCTCTGGCATCAAAGTAACTAGTCAAGACAGGAGCAGCCCATGTGGAATGGTGAATCATAGGTCCTACAAGCGAGCCATGCAAAGGCTAGTTTCTGAAGAGAAAAAACACACACACGTAAAACCAGGGATGAAAAACCAGGGATGCGCCCGACCCCACCTTTGGAGACAAAACCCTCCCCACATAGAGAAAACTAGAGGATTTATCCCAATCCTCATGAATATAAATAAATATGTGTGCATATATATATATATTCGTGCTCAACTGGCCCTTGACCATATCCTGATTTGTTAGGACATGGAAAGAAGTCCCTGATGCAGTCTTATCCCTGGCCGGCCAGCACCTTCTGCATCGTCGTCGCCTCAAACTCTCAAAGACATGATTGAGGACTTGCAATGGGATCTGGGGTCAAAGGATCTCAAAAGCAACTCTGCCCATGTGACTGCCGCGTCATCATATGCCTTTGAATATCTTTCAGTTTTGCAATGGACGGTCCATATCATCCGATTTCTTTGTGTGGATGTCGCGGTCGCTCGGCATCGAGCAAATCTTATCAAGCCAAGCGGCGCAGGGTTTGCACTCCAACCACGATAAGCCAAGCTCCCAGCAAGTACGGAAGGATTTCCAGGTCTTCGATAAAAGCCTCAGCAAACTGAAACGTGGCTTGATTTACATCATTACACCTGGATTATCTAGTTTGAGGGTATCTTTGATGGGACATGTCGCCGTTCCCGTTCCAGATAAACACCATTTTAGCTGCTGAGGTAGTGGCCGCAATGCCCATGAATAAGAACCTGGAGCTGCACGCGTTGCCGTTTCAAGTTGCAAAGGAAACGCTCCAAAATAACCCAAACGGCCCAAACTACGAGCAGATATCTCTCAAACTCCTGAAGCCAAGTGGCATTTGGAAGACCATCTGGCAGAGCGACACTACCAGGAGGGCGAATCTGGACATGCTGGCTGGCACCTTGAAAGCAGCCAAAATCATGTGGTAAAGGAAGATGTTCTCCTCAGTTGAGATAGGTCCGGCAGCTGTGAAAGCTTCGGGAGTGAGGCACTGGAATCTTTCGACTAGCAGGTATGAACTTGATATCTCTGTATGTAAAGGCATACTAACATGCGTATGTAAACATATAGGGAGATAGACAGAGAGAGAGAGAGAGAGACAGAGAGAGAGAGAGAAAGAGTATAGAGATAGAGATAGATAGATAGATAGATAGACAGACAGACAGATAGATAGATAGATAGATAGAGGTAGATAGATAGATAGATAGAGGTAGATAGATAGATAGATAGATAGATAAGTTAGTTAGTTAGTTAGTTAGTTAGTTAGTTAGTTAGATAGATAGATAGATAGATAGATTAGATAGATTAGATAGATTAGATAGATTAGATAGATTAGATAGATAGATAGATAGATAGATAGATAGAAAGGCAGACAGACAGACAGACAGACAGATAGATAGATAGATTAGATAGATTAGATAGATTAGATAGATTAGATAGATTAGATAGATTAGATAGATTAGATAGATTAGATAGATTAGATAGATTAGATAGATTAGATAGATTAGA
>Ga0126342_10022159_pt1 | contig 10526 bp, 10 predicted proteins | sample Cyp1metagenome_FD_92528 | JGI IMG/M metagenome (GOLD analysis project Ga0126342, IMG submission 92528) | Coral microbial communities from Lord Howe Island, Old Settlement Bay, Australia - Cyphastrea 1 metagenome | ecosystem: Host-associated > Invertebrates > Cnidaria > Coral ...
AGCGCGGATGCGCACCCGTCGACTCTAGAGGTGAAGCATGGTGAAACTCTGTGGTGTCAGGTATCGGACCAAAACCTCCACAAATTGACCAAATACACTATGTAAAACCCAGCCGTGGTTGCGTCCCTGCAACTAGCGTTGTGGGAAGTGCCGCAAATGCATCCCCCAGAATATGAAATCTCACCAGGTCTCACCAGATTCATGAACTTAGCACATTGGTATTTGAGGTCTGTGCTTGCAAACTTTGCGCGTCAGTCGTCAACAGACATCAAATGTTCTTGAATATGGTAAGCAATGGATCCATTGAACACACTTGCCTGGACTGTGTTTTGTGATGCCTTCTGCTGCATTCGGATGTCTTCTGATGTCTTTCTTGTGGTGTCTTCTGATGTCTTGTGATGTCTGGCGATGTTTGGTGTTGTTGACATTTTGGGCTGCAGTCGCAACGCCAAGGCTCGCACCACAACTCCCATGGCCATGGTGGCTATCACGGTCGTTCGGAGTCGTTGGGGACCAACATTCCAAGGACCAAACACGCCTTCAAGGCAGGAGCTCGCAGAAGCATCTAGGCCTGATTCGCCATCCAATGCTGTGGCATATTTCATATCTATAGAGTCCACACATAGCCCTTTTGCATTTCCAGCAATTAACCGGTACAAGCTATTCTTTATTCCCACTGGACAGCCGCCGACGGGTGTCTTTCAGTCCTTTTGGCCCTCACAGTGCCGCCACAGGTTCTGATTACCGATAGCTTAGCGGCTGGTTTATTAGGACTGGCTGCGGGCCTCGTTTCTTGAAGGGATGCTGACGTATTGTATGAGGAAGACCGATCATCAGCGTGGGATGAAGCGTGGTGAAGCATAAAATCCAAGCATATTTGAAACGTGTTGACGTGAAGGCCTGGTCCAAAAACACTCCCGTGAGACCATTCTACAAAGGAATTGTTCCAAAGGGATGAGGATCGAATTGCAGAAGCAACTCATTTCTTGACCGCGGAGGAACTCATGGCTCTGTTAAAGATGACATCCAGAAGGAGCGGCGGAGCACAGGGACAAAGGGTTCGCCTGGGATGTTGCAATGTTCCGATTACGTTCCGTCTCCAGTTGGAAAATGTTGCAACATCTCTTGGGCCTTCCTCCCTCAATGTCTCTTGGGCCTTCCTCCCTGCTGTGGCTGTGCAGGAGACCGGTGCCCGACTCGTTTTCAGCAATCGAAACGATTATTTCCCAGACACAAAGTATCGTGTCTAATGCTCAGAAGTGGCCGAGGACACAAAGGATTCTGCGACCATTGCGACTGCTCCTGCCATCATTAGTATTCCAAATTGCAGAACTGGAGCAGCATGACTCTGACCCTAAACGTTGCATGTGCCCCTGCAACTTTTTCGCCGCAATGATGTCACAGCTATCTCTTGCTTCTTTGACAATTGACCTTGGACCATCTTGCACCGTGCGGATTAGGTCCTGGGAATCTATGCTGATGACCCGAACGTCATACTTGACGTGCCTGGCAGCCCAAGATCAAAGACGAAGAGAGGAATTCCTTTGCGGGCAATTTGTGTTGTGAGCGCAGCTAGCACTTCGAAATTTGCGTTCCGAAGTGGATCGCTGGAAGCCAAAGTTTGGGGAAACAGACTCAACAGACTCAGCAAACCTACAAAACATGCACACGACATGCACTAAAGTCGTCTGAAATCAGCTCTGAAGCATCTAAAGAGGTACAAACCTTGGGATTTCGAAACTGCTGTGGAACCTTTCACGCCGGGGTCGCTGGGCCGCTGAGGTTTAGCTGCATCCTTCCTCAGCTCGTCTCCCACGGTGACGAAGAGCGAAAGAGCCAGCAGCGATGCCAAGACGATCCAAGATGATCCAAGATTTTGGACCGGATTTTGTGATCTGTTGCAATGTTCTGAACAATTGAAAACAAAGAGAAACTTGACAACGGTTAACAGGTTAACATGGCAATTTCTCACCAACCATTTCTCTAGACAAACGCGATCACACTTGATGAGACGATGTTGAGCTGAGGCCATCAGGGCAGACAGACCTTTGTGGCAAAGAGTCTGGTGAGTGACCCTTCAAGGGCGACTTTGTGACAGTCCGACGGTGGACACTGATCACATGGATGACATATTTGTGAAACGGATTTGGGATTAAAGTATTTTCGTGTCCATTTCGCGCCCATTTCGCTAAGACAAGACCTGGTGTTGATTGCGGGAGCCGTTTGCCACATGCATCAAATCCCACCCTCGCGGGGGAAGCACGGGTCTTTGACGAGCAGACCTTCAAGTATACTAAGTAAACATTGGCAGAATAGGGCGTGCCGAAGATAAGATAAAGGGAGGGGAAGGGAGGGAGGTAATGCGTAGATGATTCTTTTGAAGTTCCTCAGTTGCGAGTCCTGCTGTGCACAGGTACATCTTCCGGTGCAGGGCTTTGGTTTCAAACCACTGAACCAACTTTGCCGAGCCACCTTTCTACCTCTTGTATCCGCTTGTCACATTTGATTTAGGTTCGCCTTGACCCGGAGAATGCAAAGTCAAATTGTCTGCACCCAAGCACTTTCGGGCACTGGGCACCCCCAAGGTTCCTGGGTTTTTTCTTCCTCGGTGCATCATGTGCATCATGCCCCTGGCAAGGTGGGCTCACACGGGAGCAACATCAAGTTCATTCGCCACGACTCCGGGGCCAAGGCATACGTGCCACGGTGTACCACGATGTTCGCACGTGCCAAACCGCCAAGCAATGCGTCGCCCGTGCGCCACACAGCTTGCGCTTGACAGGTCTTCGTGGAGAACGAAAGCGTCCTTGGACATCGGGCAGGCGGGTAGATGGACAGAGCATGGCGGTGCACGCGTAGTGCACATGGAATGACGGCATTTTGGATGCCCACGATGTTTTTTAGAATACGTAGCTTACGTATGATTATGTAGTCGTTTGAAGCGGCTGAGCATTGAGCATTGAGCATAGAGCCTTCTATCGTGATACGCAAGGTACGTATCTACAACATAAGGCTATGAGGCTTTGAGGTTCTGCGTGATTCACAGTTCCCCTGCTGCCCCTGGTCACAGAGGCAAAGTGATCGGCACGTGCGGAAGCTTAACCGGCCTCTCAAAGAATCCATATTGCACAGCCTACTAAAGTTACTAAAACTGAACGAAACCTATTTCAGTTTGTCTGAACATAGGGGGCCCCCCCAATTCCAATGGACCGTAATCACTAACCCCATTAAAATTGTGATTTGGTGGGTTTACAGGTTTGGTTCATTTTACCCATTTCCCGGACAAGTGGTTATTTCACGGCGGCTTCGATTCATGTGCTTTGATCCTCTGACATGACAAACACACCGTGCCCCCTCAGCCCTTCCGTCAATCTTCGCCGGCTCAGGCCGAACACGATCTTGGCAGCCCTGAGACATATCAATGAGTTCGGAACCTTGGAAACATATGGAAACATGAACTCAAGTCATTGACAGATTTGATGCCGTAGCGATGCCCAAGGGATGCTTGTGTTAGTGTGTGCAGCTTGTGTGCTAGTTTCATGACTTCATGTCGACCGCCGAGTCTTTGATTTAGAAGATGATTTTGAAAGCACAGGGAAGCAATATCAAGGCATAGCCCATTTTTATGCGGATGTTTATCCATGATTATCCCGGATCCGCATATTTCATTCCAAGAGTTGTGCCGTGCCTTGGTGGTGTGCCCTGCCGTGGTGGTGGTTTCGTGCCTTGCAGTGTCTTGCATGCCAGTTGAGGTTTTTCCACCAGCATAGAAAGACATCTCCCAATAAGAGCTTCTAACTGGATTTAATTGGATGCTGCAAATGTTTTCTTTCCCTGCAGTAGTTTGGAAGGTCCGGCTAGGCAGCAATTTTTTCACTTTCCGGCCAACACGCCCAGTTTCGTCCAATGTGAAAGCGAGTACGAGGAATGCCGGCAGAGCATGTTTGTTCATTGGATTGTTCGGTCGTGCTGAATGGTCTGCCATGTGGATTACATGTGATCAAGTGCCGACTTTCACGTCAGACAAAAGGTTAAAAGGAGGCAATTCCTTGATTCATCGCAGCACGTTCTCAGAAGGCCAAAAACTACTCCTTGGATAGGCTCAGATAGATCAAGCCAGAAAAGGCGCACAGACGTAGGCTCCCACTCTCTGGACATCGCGAGAGGGAATCCGGGGCACGTCACCAAGCTGCATGGAAACATCTGGTCAAGGCATTGATCCACGCGCAAAAGCGGAAGACAGCAAATGCAACCCTAACTTGACACCAACATGGAAACGACCATCATCTCACATGTTTCGAACCTTCCCGCGAAGGAGGAGTTCTACCAGGGCTTCTCTCGGATAATAAACTTCTACGAGGAGGGCCTGGGCAAAAGTTGTGCCAAGTGGTGCCGAAAGAAAAAGCCAGGTGTTCCGGATATAGCTTGAATTCAGCACGCAGTGGGAGAGCTGAGCATGCTAGCTAGCGTCAAATCGGCTAGCCTGGCTGTTCGCTGATAACCCATCAAAGACTATGGTTGGCTTCTTTGCTGTTCACACAAACTTTAGATGTAGCTGTTTGTCGAAGAGCCTCACAAACTCACGTCGCAATTGCACGGAAATGGCCAAACGATATGACGGAATGTGGGAAAGATGTGAACTGCCCCGGGCTCTGCTCCAGGCGCAGCAGCGCGGATGGGAGCCACCACCAGAGCCCAAGGACGAAACGTGACGAAAGATCTTGAACAAAGCGTCGTTTGAATCCACAAATCCCTCAGAAACCCTCAAAATCCGTCAAATCCGTCGATCCTCAACACGTCATGTGATGTGAGGCGTCGATGGAACGGGATCAAAAGGGAATCACCGGATGTCGGATTTTGTTGATTTTGTTGATTTTGGTTTGGAAATCGCAGCAAGCTGCAGTGATTTGCAATGATCAGGACGGGGACAAGCCTGGTGGCAACAAACGTGGTCCACCCAGCGGCCGACATGCACGTTCACTTGTTGTGTTGGCCTGTGGAAAACAGATACACCCCGTGTGTCTGCCCAGCAGGATTGTGCAAGGTTGCTCAGATACCATACTGCGGCTTTCACATTCCACATCGTCAGGGTTTGGACGCTGATCTCATTGCGTTTTCTTTTTGTTGTCTTAGCTTCTGAATTTCCATTCCTACGCTGCTTTCTCTTTTGTCAAGTCTTGCTGGTGTTTCGCTTAGCAGCCATCATGCTGAGCATGCTGTGTATCTTCCCCTTGGGTCTTTGCATGACAACGACACATCCAAGACGTCTCTGAACACGTTTCTGAACACGTCTCTGAACACGTCTCTTCATGTTCTTTGTCCCAGGCCTTGCTGGCCCTTCAGGTGTCACCACTTCAGGTGTCCGGATGCCCATTAGAGCCCTCTGCGGAAACAGATCGGAGATCAGCTTGGCAAAAGACATCCTTCAAGTGTCAGTTCAGAGGTTGTTTTCCTATGCTTTCCTTTGATAATCAAGTGGACAGCTTTCATTAATCCGTTTTCTGCCATGAAGATAGATGGTTGAACAGGAGTACCCATGCAAACAGAATGAATCCAAATTGCCCAAGCATCCCAGGTAGTCCAGGGCAACACGAAAGGGGCGCGGGAGCTCAGATGTCACATCGCCGCGGCATCATGCCATCTTGCGCATTTTGCACAGCAACAGCAACAAGCTGCAACGGGCTCAAAACAGCGGGTGAATGAATACAGATATATACACATGATTTGCCATCACTCTGCTGACTGGGTCTACTTGGGCACCATCCTCTGCGGCCATCGTTTGAGTAAATTCTGTGCACCAGTCGTACCGCACAAGGCGGTGGCGGAAGTTTCAAAAATAGGAAACCTATAGGAGAGGTTGGTTCTTGTGAATCGCAGATGGCAGAGCGAATCCACTGATGGACCAGAAGCAGAAGGTGGTTGGAGTTGTGTTTTTTGGAGCGGTGGCAAGGGTTGCAGCGGTCACCTCACCACAACTGCTGGATGTAGTCTGGTGTAGCTCAGTTGTAGTTGTAGCTGCAGTGTCGTGTAGTGGAGCTGTAGCTGTAATGTAGTTTAATTAGTGTAGTGCAGTTGCAGTTGTTGTTGTGGTGTGGTGTAATTGGTGTTGTGTAGTGTAGTGTACAGTAGTGTTGTGTACTGTAGTGCGGTATGGTGGTATGTAGTCTAGTGTGGTGTAGCGTAAAGTAGTGTAATGTAGTTGTAGCTGTGGTGTTGTGTAGTGTATTGTAGTGTTGCGTACTGTAGCGTGATATAGTGTGGTGTAGCCTAGTGTAGTATAGTGTAAAGTAGCGTAATGCAGTTGTAGTTGTAGTGTTGTGTAGTGTAGTTGTATTTGTAGTTGTAGTTGTACTTGTAGCGTACTGCAGCGTAATTATATAGTGTAGTGTAGCGTAGTGTAGTGTAGTGTAGCGTAGCGTAGTGTAGTGTAGTGTAGTGTAGTGTAACGTAGTGTAGCTGTAGCTGTAGCTGTAGCTGTAGTAGTAGTAGTAGTAGTAGCAGTAGCAGTAGCACCAGGAGTAGTAGTAGTGGTGGTAGTAGTAGTGGTGGTAGTAGTAGTAGTAGGGGTAGTGGTAGTAGTAGTAGTAGTAGGGGTAGTGGCAGTAGTAGTAGTAGTAGCAGTAGTAGTAGTGGTAGTGGTAGTAGTAGTAGTAGTGGTAGTGGTAGTAGTAGTGGTAGTAGTGGTAGTTTTTTGTATTTGTAGTGTAATGTGTATGTAGTTGTAGCTGCAGTTGTCTATCTATCTATTTATCTGTCTATCTGCAAGCTTGAAAACGAAGCTATTCTGTCAGACGTCCTCAATTTTCGAAGTTGACAACATTTTTCGAAGTTGACAGCATCAAAAACGAAGCGATTCTGCTAGACTTCCTCAATTTTCGAAGTTGAGAACGCCAAAAACGAAGCAATTCTGCGAGACTTCCTTCAAAAATGGAAAGTTGAGTGCAGAGCTGATGGCCTCATACCAATGCGTTTTGCGATTTTCCACTCCATCTGTCTAAAGTACTGCGCTTGCCAGGAAAAAGTGATGCCAGGTCATACAAAGCGCTTCACCTGTCACGCAAAATCATCTTAGCAAACCTGAAGATCTGATGCTCCAAAATGCAACCCCTTCTCAGGAAATCAGCGCCCTGACCTCCTAACATCTCTGATAAGCATGTCTCTTGTATTGCGCCTGCCACGCAAAAATGCATCTTTCGAGATTTTCTTCAAATGCCCCACGCCTGCAAACGCTTCTGAAACTGATTCAAAACCCTCACGTTTTGCTCACTTTTGTCAGGGTGCAGAATCCCTTGCGCCTGCCACGCAAAACCACATCTGAACTTTCAAAAGTGGTCTGAGCATGTGGTGTCTTTAGTATTTTGACTTGGAAATGTGCTTCGCGCCACAGCGGCGTTCACTTTTCGACAGCTCAACTTCCAAAAGTGCTCCGAACATGGTGTGCTTTGTACATTTTGGCTTCCAAATGTGCTTCGGGCCACAACGGCGTCCACCTCTTCCACACCACAACTTCCAAAAGTGCTCCGGCAATGAGGTGCTTTTGGCATTTTGACTTCGAAATGTGCTTCGCCACAACGGCGCCTGTTTCGACATCTCAACTTCCAAAAGCGGTCCGAACGTGAGGTGCTTTCTACATTTTGACTTGGAAATGTGCTTTGCGCAACAACGGCGTGCACTTTTTCGACATGTCAACTTCCAAAAGGGGTCCGAGCATGTGGTGCTTTTATTATTTTTACTTTGAAATGTGCTTCGCGCCGCCACAACGGCGTGCACTTTTCCACGTCTCAACTTCCAAAAGCGGTCCGAACGTGAGGTGCTTTCTACATTTTGACTTTCAAATGTGCTTCGCGCCACAACAGCATGCAATTTTGCATCTCTCACCTAGCCAGATGGCTCCGCACCCGCCGCTTTAGCAAGCCTACTTTTCGACCCTCCGGAGCCACAAATCATTGGAAAAACACAATTTTGCGACTTTTCGACCTTTTCCCGCACCTGCATCTTCTTTCTTCGACTCTGACTCTTCCCACCTCTGCTTTCCAACTGACCATATTGTCGGAAATTTGACGTCTAAACTTCCTTCGGTTATGTTATACTTTTGTATTTTCATCAACTTCTTGTGCACGTGTTCAACCAAGCAGCGTAAACGCCCAGTCACACCTCAACAGGCCGCCTGCTCCCTCATCGTTTCTGCTGTTGAACCGAGCATGTGGTCAGGGCAAGAGCAGCCAGCGCGAACGCGGCACAGCGCCTAAGGCTCACTCAGCCATTCACAGCATCATTTCTTTGAAAGCTTTGCAGCTGTCCGAAAGCGCAAATGAACCACTTTGTTGGCAACAGCTGTTGACAAACATTGAATTCCTGTGATGCAGGGTGGCCACAAGAAAGGAGGAGCGACGAGAAGAAGAAGCCGGCACTGCTTACATGTGCACGTTGGATTCTGATAAGTCTCGTGGGGGCTTCAGATCAACAGATTTTGGGTACAACGGTACAGTCCCGGTACAGCACCTCACAAATGTGTGGCGCTATGTTGTTTTTATGTTGGTGTTAAAGTAAAGTAAGCTCTTCATGATGGTTTCCTTCCATGGCTTCGCACCAGGAGGTGGCTACAACTCAAACTCTGACGCTTTGAAAGACATTGTGCCACCACCACCTGCAGTGACGCAAAGCTCAGCTGCAGGCCGGAAAATCTGTAGGCTACGCAGATCTGAACGATTTTGCAATGTTTCGGCGGTGTTCTCATGTGTTTCTTTCATTTCTTTACGGTTTCTTCATGTTTCCTTTAAGCGCAAGAGGATGCGAAGGGCCCAAGGCATGGCAGTTGATCCAGCTGATCGCAGGTCGGCATACTCCAAAGGTGTCGACCAACGTGGGCGAGGTCCCGTCCTAGCTGGCGGTGAAGGGCGCAAATTGTAACTAATATCTGACAAAGTCTACGTCATATCTCTCATAGTTGTTCTTTCATTCCGGCTGTGTTCTATGCTGTCTTTTTCTCCAACCGGCATTCCCAACAGTCGCATGGCATGCCACGCTTCTTCACGGCAGGAAGTTGACAGTTTGGCTGGAGGGCCCAAGCGGATTCAGGCGCTCAGGTCTGATGTAAGGGTCAGCACAGATTGTCAGTACAATGACCACTTCAAAAAATACCTGACCGCAACAAAGCTTCTCTTGTTCTGCCGATTTGGAGTGCTACCCAGCATAGGGCAGCGTGCTAGATTGTGTTGTTGTTTTCTTTTTGGTCCCTCGGTTTTTCCGACATTTGTGTCGCAACTTGTGCCGGTTTTCGTTGCTGTCCTGGATTTTGTATTGTTTTTTCCCCCCATCTTTGTGTGGGGTTCTTATTTTTCATTCTGTATCCCGCCTCCGCCTCCTCCTCCTCCTCCGCCGCCTCCGCCTTACCACTTTGTCACACACATCTTTGTCACACACCATCTTTCACACACATCTTTGTCACCCACCATCTGTCACACACAACTTTGTCACCCACAATCTTTCACACACATCTTTGTCACCCACTATCTTTCACTCACATCTTTGTCACACATCATCTTTCACACACATCTTTGTCACACACCATCTTTCACACACAACTTTGTACCTTTGTCACCCACCATCTTTCCACCTGCATCCACCTGCGTTTTGCGTGGCACGCATGGCATATATGGCACTGGGTTGAATCTGGTGGCGCGCTTGGGGCGGTTTTGGTCGCCGGTGACGCCGCGGCACTTTGCGTGGCAGGCGTGGCACTTGGCGACAAGCACCGTCGTTTCGCGTGGCAGGCGTGGCACTTGGTGACATCCACCTGCGTTTTGCGTGGCAGACGTGGCACATATGGCACTGGGCTGGCTCTGGTGGCGCGCTTGGGGCGGTTTTGGTCGCCGTTGACGCCGCGGCACTTTGCGTGTGGCAGGCCTGGCACTTATGGCGCTTGGCTGGCTCTGGTGCGCATTTGGGGCTGTTTTGGTCGCCGGTGACGCCGCGGCACTTTGCGTGGCAGGCGTTGACTTGGTGACATCAGCCTTCGTTTCACATGGCAGGCGTGTCATTTGGCGACATCCACCTTCGTTAGGCGTGGCACTTTGGGCACTGGGCTGGTTGTGGTGGCGCGCTTGGGCTGGGATTAGTCATGATTAGTCGCCAGTGACGCCGCGGCACTTCGCGTCACACACCATCTTTGTCACACAACATATTTCACACACTATCTTTCACACACCCTCTTTCACACCCAACTTTGTCACACACCATCTTTGACACACCATCTTTCACACACTACATTGTCACCCACCATCTTTGACACACCCTCCTTCACACACAAATTTGTCACACACCAACTTTGACACACCCTCTTTCACACACCATCTTTGTCACACATCATCTTTCACACCATGTTTCCCACGCCATCTTTCACGCACCATCTTTCACACACAACTTTGTCACACACCATCTTTCACACACAACTTTGTCGCACACCATCTTTGACACACCACTTTGTCACACACAACTTTGTCACACACCATCTTTCACACACAACT
>Ga0126342_10022160_pt1 | contig 10526 bp, 6 predicted proteins | sample Cyp1metagenome_FD_92528 | JGI IMG/M metagenome (GOLD analysis project Ga0126342, IMG submission 92528) | Coral microbial communities from Lord Howe Island, Old Settlement Bay, Australia - Cyphastrea 1 metagenome | ecosystem: Host-associated > Invertebrates > Cnidaria > Coral ...
CTCCAACCCCATATTTTGGGGTTGTGTTGGTTTTCAGTATGTGACGAGCAGCAGAGTAGATCTCAAGAACACAAGGGAAAATGAGCAACAGCATAGATCGGTGATTTTCCATGACCAAGTTCAATTGCTGGAGGGTGAGCGAAGCACGGCCAACAACAATGAAGATAATTACCACCATATACCACCATGATCTACTGCGGGGAGACTACAATTTTGGCTCACTGCCAAACATGACAGGGCGCATGGAGGTTCCGAATATTGCGCCCAGGTGATCTATAGTTATTCCAAGCCACATGCGTCTCATCCGGCTAATCAGGAGCCGTTCACTTGACTCGGTGAAGACCATGTCCGTTTTCTCTTCAGACTATTTAGTGTTATATTGTCGCAGGGATATCCTTTTTGAAGACCCTCATATCCCATCATTGTCAGACTATATCCCAATTACCATCCCTATTAATCCCAATGATACGCCATCGATTTTCCCATGAAATATTGTAATTTTATGGTAGGGTTTTCCATGGTTTTTGTATGTTTACCAGAGGGTAATCCCCATGATATTCCTACATCGTGCTTGGTAAAAAAAATGTAAAAAAAAAAAAAAAATCCCAGCTACCAGAGGATAATCCCCATGATGTTCCTATACTGTGTTTGGTACGAAATACCAAATTCCCAGCTACCTCATCGGCCCTCAGGCTGCAGCCAGCGGCCCTGCAACTGGCGACGCAACGAGCGATGGAGCAACCGTGCGGGCCTCGAGCGCTTTTCTTTTCAATGCCAGATCCAGGGAAAAAATGGAAAAAAAACAGTTAGATCTTACCCTGAAAACTCATGTAGCTATGGAAAATGCCCATTTATGGATGATTTACCTCTGAGAAATGGTCACTTGGTCACTTTTCGTAGCTATATTATGTTAACCAATTGGGAGATAATCTAGGATCAAAATGGGACAACTTATCAGATATCCCAGTGCCCAAAAAGCCTTACTTGAGGTTTGCACATTATTGTGATTTAGCCATATCAAATATAGAGATTTACCGATCTTAAAATGTAGGTTTTAACCGTAAACAGCGGAATATAAGCCAGAAATCATGGATGATGGATGGTCAACCACAACAGCGGATTTCAACTGATGGGTGACCAGATGTGACCAGATCAGAACAAAGATGAACAAAGTCACTGGCTTCACACTGTACCACAGAATATTTTTGCTGGTTGTTGGATTTATGTCTTCCCCATGCGAAAGATCTATAGAAGGTGAGTTTTTTCCCATTTGGGTCTTGCTGCGGTTCCCCAGGAGGCGGCTTTGGACCCCAATATGCGGGTCGGCGGCACGGTCAACGGCCATGGGATCCGCCATGGGTTGGACGTTGGTTATGGGATGTGACAATGATTCAAAGATGTCCCACAGGTGAGTCCCTTGCAAATTGCTATGAAACCCTGGTTGGGTAGTTTATGTTACGGTAATTATTCAATGTTTTGCCATAAATGCGGCTATATTTCTAGTTGCCGTTGATTTTTTTTGCCTGGGATTTTGCTTGATGTTAGCCACCGGCCGGAAAGTGTTCCAATATATCTCAGTGATAAGGGCTGACTCACCCCAGTGACTCATTATATTTATGGTTTTCTGGATGTGCATGCATCCCAGCCAGTAGTTGGGTTATTTGTCACCCAAAAATCACCCATAAATACTGGTGTTTATTCTATTTGTAACTGGGTCAAAAAGCAATGATTGGCGATGACTGGTGATTACCAGCTGGGATATGTATCCACCCAGCATGAAACAACCCTCAGGTTGATTTTCCATTCTTAAATTCAAGGCCAGCTGAAGCTTTGCGAACTTTGAAATGGGGGAACTGCCCTCCATTCCATAGGTTTTCCATGGATCCCAATACGCGACCTGTCGCCTGAAGGTTCACACCGTGATGATCGCTTGGATGCCCGGAACTGCTGGTGATGCTCTGGAGATCCTCCAAGAAAGTGTTCAAGAACCATACCATTCCATATCTATGTTCAGTTTCCAGAGATTTTGTATCCATGGTTGGCGAGTTTGGATGCCCTGCCCCATTTCTGTGTTTTTGTTAAACGATTTGTTTGGACGGCAGCAGGCCCGCAATGTGAAGCCATAACGCCGCTTGGGATATCCAAAAACATGCAACCGGCCCCCCCCAAAAAATCTTATGATTAGTGTCAGTTTTATTTGGGATTTATTCACTGGCTAATGTATGGGATGTGAATCATTCAGTAATTACTGGGATTCCTGAGATGTTATTGACTTGGATGTTTACCAGGTCCACAAGTGCAGATTTCCCAGGCGGTTTCGGATGAGATCCCCTTCGAACTCTTCTGGCCTATGGTGAAGGATGACATTGCGCTCTGGCTTTGCCGGATTGGAAACTGGCAGCTTAGTATAGCAGGTTGTTAAAGCACCAGAATTGGGGATTCAACCAATATGTTAGAGGTATCACCCCTTTAAGCACCAAGAAACCTAGCATTTTGATACATCATTTGATGGCATCAGATGGGTGATATCCAATACGATCAATCTGGTGTTTCTGCTGGTTGTATCATTTGTGTTCCCATGTGTTCCCTGTGTTCCTTTTTGGGTGAAATTATCCACATGCTGGTTTTATCGGATCTAAAATTGGGTCCCCAAAATGTGGGTTGAATCCAATTGGCCAAACCAGTTTGATTCATAGCTGTCCTTTTCCCGTGCTTTGATAGAGAGGCTCTTTGTCCAACAATGAATACAGGCAAATGGTGACCAATTGCTCCAGGTATTTCTAAATCCAAGGGTTTGATTCTCAGGAACCAATTTCCGGTCAACAGTTTTCAGCCACATGAGTGACGAAACCCTCATATGGTGAAAACCGGGTTTACTTAGATGATTATATACATAGTTGAGGAACCCAAAAAAAGGTTGAGACACATCCAGCTATCCGACCCCTGCAGTCCCCTACCCTGAAGATGATCATCAATCCAGAAACAATACATATAACATCGGAATAATTAATTATACATCCAGAAAGAAAGACGCGGTTTAGTATTGAAATTGTTCATTGTCGGGTGCACTGGAGCGCAGCTCGGTGGATGGCAGAGTCTATTTGCCTTCTGAGAACTGGCTCGGGAAACTGCGGGTTCTTCAGCCAAAAATAGAAAACATTTATATATATATATATATATTAAAAAAAAAAAAGGGGCTTGCCTGTATAGCACCCCCCCGAAAAGATAGAAAGTTATTTGCCACTGTTTTGCTAGGATTCTTTTTGCTTTTCTATCTTTTTTGGGGGTACGGGTTCCATAAATGATTGAGGCATTGCTATAATTTCCCCGCCCGAAACCCATTGAATGTTGTCATATGTTGTCATATGTTGTCATGAATGTTATTCATTTATTGGTCAACATTTAGTTATTTCTTCCTGGTACACACCTTTAGCTGCCGAAATTCCTATATGTTCGATGCTTCTATCAAACATCACCTACCAAATTACCTACCAAATCCCTGATCATTGGATGGTTACACCGTGAACAAACGCCCACTATTTCCAGTCCGAAAAGACCTCGAACTGTGGTTCTGAGGTCGCCGCGGTCCGTGAACTTTGCCCCAGGGGCTCTCCTGGTATGGCAGGGTGCCCCATCCCCTAGGTGGGGTCCAGATAAATAAGGGATGCAACCCGGCAGTGGATCAACTCATTTGGTACTGTGGTAGATTACCGCTTTGACTCTGACACATGGCGGATCATGGCGGAGCATATCACGCAAGGTTAACCATAACCTCTCTTTTGGTTCCTGTAACTTGCCACACATGGCGCCGACTTCATGTTTAGTTCAAATCACGACAAAGACGTGAGTTTTGGCACGCAACCCGATGGTAGTGATGCCACAGTGTTTTGGTTTTCACACCAAATTAGCTGGCAAAACTGGATCCCCCACGATCCAACGGAACGTTATGGTCTAGGCTTGGACATCTGGCTGAGCCATTCCCACCAAAAGCGTCCGCACTGAGATGATGAGGTTTCCGGCCCCGAAATCCATTGGTTAACCACCATTGTCCTGACATAATTTTGAGATTTTATAGTGGCTGAGGCGAAATTCAGCATTTAATGCGGCACATTCAACTTGATTGCATGTTGTCGGTGATATTTTCCATTATGGCGCCTCATTCAATTGCTGTTTTTTTCCATTTTTAGATGCACACATCATCACACATCCAAGTTTTTGGAGAGTTGGTTTATCCGGTTTCTCCACTGAGGAAGAAGCAGTGCAGCAGGGTGTACTGCAAAATGGCATGGGGCCAATTGCCAAGAAACTCACCTTGCAGGAGGCCAGGAGAACCAGAGAACGAGAGAACACGTCGTCTCCGGTAGGGTGACTTTCGGATGGTTCTTGTGGAGACCAATGGGTGATTTTCAAGTGACAGGTTGGGTTAATTACCAGAAGTTATGCTTGACATTCCGAGGGGGCGGATGGTTTTCCCCAAAAAATCCCGGCTGCTTCCAATCAAGGTAACCAAGGTATATAATTCTACGTTCCCGAGGTGAGGAATCCAAAATGTTTGCGTTTGTGAATCCGTGTGCTTTTGGTCAACCAACCCCGAAGATCACAAAAAAGGGTAGGCTGATGAACATAACCAATTTGTCTTGGATATCTTGGATTGGACTGATGAATTTGTCAGTTCCAGAAGGTTCCAGAAGCCAATGACCGATATGTTCTTGGGATGTCCATCCATTCCCCTCGGCCCAGCCGTGCAGGCTGAGAATCTGGCGACGCGTGTGGGCCACGTGGCTGGGGCATCTCAGGATACCAAGAAAGCAGTGGTTTTTTGGTGGAAAATCAACCATTCCAAGAAATGGTGGTTTCAGCCACAGAATGTTGAGAAGGCATTGAAATGTTGGTAAACCCACTGGATGGGTAGTGGCTAACACGTTCACTTCGTTCACTTCCAATTGCCACGGTGGGGAGGTAATTCTTTGCAGGCCATCTAAGTTTGACCATGAATTCAGAAGCATGTTCCTGTTGAAAACCCAAAAAAAACCAGCCAGCTACGTTCGATTCCCAGGAGAGCATTTGGATGATGGCACCACCGATTCAAGACTCCCATGCCACATGCTCCTAAACATTCCCCTGGGCGTACAGAAAAGGCTCATTCGACAGGAAGTCAATAGCACGGATCATCCAATGTGTAGCATACCGACCTTGACCTCACAACAATGCAGCATAAACAGCAAACATCTCCAAACATCACCGGCTCATTTACCAATGGTGAATTGGTATTATTCCCGGGAGCCATGGCAACCCCAAGATCTTAGAGTCTTAGATTCTTAGATCATTCATAGTGTTCCGTATTTTCCAATATTTTTCTAAATTTTCCCTCATTGTCCATCATTTTCCCATATGTTCCCCAGAGTTTTTCTCAGTTTTCACGTCCGACTTTTGGGATGAGGTGCAAACTGGTGTGACGGTGGATCCGGAAGCCTTGCAGGCGAAATGGGACCATATATGGGGGTTTCCATAAATCGTGGTACCCCAAGAATGGATGGTTTATAAGAGAAAATCCCATCTATAAATGGATGATGACTAGGGGTACCCCTATTTTTGGAAAACCACATATAATAATAATCATTTGTTTACTTTTATTATCATTAACACTCTTACTTATCCACACCTCAGCTTAGCCTTAGACACAAGTGGGGGGGGCACAACCTTGTAGTTATTTTGAGGCTCAATTCCTGTCAATCCTTTCCCCCTAATGAACATTAAATGCTCCCCTAGGACCCCGATGGGTATTTGATATCAGAAGAAATGGGTACCATAAACCAGCCCATCCGTGAAATGTGACAGTTATCACCAGGGGCAGCCCAGTTGCTACACAGTTTTCCACCTGATCATTTTGGGGATTCGATCAGACATGATGTTTTTGAACTTAGAAAAGACCAGGAATGTTCTTCTCAACTCATTTCAGAATGCGTTCTTTCTGATATATGTTCTTGCTATCTAATATAAATGAACGTAGATTCTTCAGAAACCCGAACTATTCAGATCGTATACAGTTTTTGTATAATTAGTGTTTTTTTTGTTTAATGTTTTTCTTCATACATTTCAGAACGCCAGGATGGTCGATTAAAGCCACCGGTCCTTGTGATGATGCGGTTTTTTCTTGTTCCAACAGGAAGCCCAGAAGGAGAAGGCCAACAGCCAGCAGAACGAGTCAGGGAACCCCGGATGCCATGATGGTCATCATGGAAAGGTCGACTGGGGCAACTGGATAAGGAGTTTCGTACGTTATTTTGTTGCTACTGAAAAAACGAACTTAATGGTTTATGATGATGATGATGGTGATGATGATGATGATCCATACTATCATATACTGTTCCTAATCGATGTAATTAGTTAACTATTATTGATTAGATATATTTACTTATATATATATATTCTATTATATATATATAAGATATTAAAACGAATTCATGTGGCGTTTAGCCAATGATAAACCATCTCTAGATCTTCGGTTTATCCGATTCGGGGGAGACGAACCCCCGGGATGGATGATGTAAGATGACCCCGTCGGAACAGACGGGGAAAATGCTTGGTTTTCATCGTGTACCCAATAGGGTTTGACACCTATGAAAAACCATGGGAAGATCCACCATTTTATAACTAGGTAAACCGGTAAATCTTCTATTTCGATTAGGGCCATTTGACAAAATGAAAAACGATCTACCCTCTGGTTATGACTAACAAACATAGCCATGGTTTGTTGATGGGCCATAGAAATAGATGATTACCTAGCTATAAAATGGTGGATCTTTCCATGGCGAACTGTTAGTCATAAGTAGAGGGTATCCTTTAAAGTGAAATGACATGAAATAACCATAGTGACAAATATTTGGTTTTAAGGGATTGTGGTGAACCCCACTGGATAGTTTGACAGCCATGTTCACCATAGTAACACAATGTTTGTGGATAATGCCGCACCATAGTCTTTGGTTTTGCAGAGTTTCCAATATTTCCCATGGTGACAAACAATAGCGGGGTATTAAGCAAATGAAATCAAATGAACATGTGCATCACTTGACATATAAAAACGTACATTTTTTTGATGTGTCCGATGCGGGCCAAGCTGCATGGTTCAGATGATTGTCATACGATTGGTCCAACAATTGGCAGCAATGGGTGGGATTCCCAATCTCTTTTTGTGTTTCTTTTTGGAGCTCACATTTATTGACCTCCGAATTGACATGGTTTTTGGCCCAATTTGTGGGCTAATACTTCTTGGTAAACTTGGTAAACAGTTGATCAACCTGCGTGTCCATGTGCCAGACTTGGTTCAAAATCGACAGGAAACCACATATTTGCTGGTCAATGACCTCGGGTGTGTCAAAGCGAATTCCCTGTCAGAATCCGTGTTGGTTCACCCGACATTGACCCCTGCTTCGGACAAGAAAGGTAGAAGTCTATGGGTCTCAGATCATATCTATATATATATATAACCAGCTTATAAACCACAATGCATTGATTGTCCCGGGGGACATAGACAGGAAGCCTTCTTCACGGACTTCAGCCAGGAAAAACCCATCTTGCGGTCGTTGCTCCCCTCATACATATCCTTTTCCCGCTCGCTGGTTCATTATATGGATGGGTTAACGGTTCTGATTCGGCTATGATTGGGTTAATATTCAAGAACCATTAGGTCATTAGGGGTTAATAATGGTTGACCATTAGGTCATTAAGTTATTAGGTCATTTAATGAGCCATTTGGTAAATGATGATCTGATTGGTGGTTTCAAACATTTTTTATTTTCCATTTCATATATGGGATAATCCTCCCCATTGACGAACTCATATTTTTCAGAGGGGTAGGTCAACCACCAACCAGCGATAAATGGTGTGTCAAACCAGCCATTCGCAGCACATTCGCGTTGTGGGCCTTCTCAGGTCGATCCAGTTGAGTTGCCGCGTGCAGTTCAACCGGGAAAATAGCTGGGTACCAGGCCTGCCGGACGTCCTGAGACGTCGTGAGACGTCACGAATGTCGATGCGCGGGTGTTTCACCCCAGAAACGACTAAGCTGCAAATTAGCTAGATCCATTCATGTGGAATGTTCAAGATTCATTTTATAATATACAGTATTTTATAATATGAACACATGTTCAAGATTGCTTTGTCAGGTTTGCCCATTTAAAAAAAGACCGGTACACAGACATGAAACACACCTGAATGATGATGGGCCCCAAGAATCCGAAAATAAGGATTGTTATTTGAAGAAAAAATGAGAGGCGTCGCCAGGAATCCCATGGTAGGAAGAGCGGTTGCTGCAGCCAATGTTGTAAGTATTGCAAAATTACTGTATAGTATATCATGTTTGCCATGGTCAAAATTTGGATGTTATATCCGTTTTTTTTTGGGGGGGGGGTATGGTGAGCATTCCATATTCAACAATATACTGTAGTATTCATTATGTTCTTTGCATCAAAGATCGGAAATGGTTACGGGAAACAAAGCCCAAAGGATGCAGAAGGAGGGGGTAGATAGTTGATGGGGGATTCCAAACCAACTTCTAAGCGGAGGGCACCATCTTACAGCTGACATGATGTTTAGCCACCACTTGAATTCCAGCTTGCGCGCTGCATCTTCTCGAAAAGTTGGGAAGAATTTGATGAGGTGACTGTCGGTGACTGCTCCTTTGTACCCAACGGATCATGTTGGTTGAATTCCACAGAGATGGATCAAACACATCAGCGCTGGACGCCAGGTACAGTGGTTGGGCAATTGGGCGATATGCTCAGCCTGGTGCGGCACCCATACCCGGGGGATAGGATAAGCTTTCTCTAAAGAATTGGGTGTCTACCCAAATTTGTCATGTTTATAATTTATAATTGTTCATGGCGGTCATTATATTAGGAGTAACCAATGGATTTTGGGGTATTCAATTTTCAGACAAACCCAAATGATAGGGTCGATAATGGTGGATATTTCATGAATAATGGACTTATGATGAGCAACAAAAACGGGGCGTTCAGCTTTAGCTGAGCCCTCGGGATGGCGATGGGATTGATGGTGCTTGGATGACCTTGGATGACCTTGGTTATTCTTCATGGGATATGCAGAACCAAGCAATTCTGGGAAAACCAACTCAATTGTTAGTTTTAGCATGTTTTATATAACCATCAAAAGTTGTGGTTTAATAACATTTGGTGATGTATAGTTTCACAATGCTTACTGCTGCAGTTTTGTCTGCCATAGGTTTTTTCTTTGCTAACCTAACAGCCGAGCAAGCATTACCAATCTATTTGGTTTGTCCCTTTTTTGGGGGGCAAGGGCTGCCGAGCAAGGGCATCTAGTTTTCGCAATGTAGTCAGGATAAAACAGATGGGCATGCTTAATGGATTTTTTGGACTATATATGCCCCAACTGATCCCAACTGGGCAAGTAGCAAAGTCATGGCCATTAAATATATGGCTTGATTCCTGTTGTTGACTCATACCCCAGCATCCAAGTATTGCTGATTCACAATTTGTTTGTGTTCATGCTCGCTTCTTAAGGTCATCGATTAACCTTATGGCCTGGGAGTGGCTACCAGAAACCCATTTGTTGACCAGTCTGCGCCTGCCTTTCATCACTCGAGGTCGACGACGAGGGTGTTTTGTTTGACAAGTTGCCGCGCGCCCGCGTGCGACTGCCGTCAGGGACCCGGCACCCCCCAGCAGAAAGGCAGAAGAGTCTTCTCAAGCTAATAAGATGTTGCCTCTTACTTATGTTTTGGGTTGATCGACCCCATTAATTCTGCTCTGGTCACCGTAAACCTTATAGTTAACCTATTTACGAACCGAGAGAGGGAGAGAGAGAGAGATATAGATTTTAAAAAACAACGAGGCAGCACCTTGTAGTGATCACCATTGAACAAATCAATCAGTCTCATGGGCGACAGCAATGTTAGTTTTGGTCTAGACATGCCACCGTTTGATCACGTTTGATGCCTGGAACCAGTCAAGTATGTCACATCTTCCAAAAACCAGTCAAGAAATATCAAACACCGTGCGCTGACTGTTCCTGTTATCACCTCGCCACAAGTAACATGGACCCTGAAAATGACACTTGCTGAAAGAAAACTACTCTTCCAACCAGCAGACAAGCGGGGTTTGTGTTTATTGGAAGGATGTTAAGTCACCGCATTCTTGCAAAAGAGTGGCATTTAAAGCACAACTTCGTTGGTTAAAGCACCATGTGTCTTGGCTCAACAATTTGAATCCCCAAAATGTGGTACCTGAACGGGTCTCATCATGCCATTGCTGACTCGCTCCCTGTAGGCCAGGAAAGAGAGACAGTCCGGGTCCCAGGAAAAAGGGTGAGGCGGGTGAGGCGGGTGATTTCTCATGGATTTGATCCGATTTACTGGGATTTAGTTCAGATTTAGCGCACTTTCTCAGCAATCATGGGGATGCAATGGGGTACAATTTCATGGGGATGTAAATGGGATATCTAGCCGACTTTATGTGATTCAACGGCGCGTTTGAAAATTGGGTATACAA
>Ga0126342_10022161_pt1 | contig 10526 bp, 16 predicted proteins | sample Cyp1metagenome_FD_92528 | JGI IMG/M metagenome (GOLD analysis project Ga0126342, IMG submission 92528) | Coral microbial communities from Lord Howe Island, Old Settlement Bay, Australia - Cyphastrea 1 metagenome | ecosystem: Host-associated > Invertebrates > Cnidaria > Coral ...
CTACAAAACACTTAGCTCACTTAGCGGCCACTTAGCGGCCACTTAGCAAGCCCTCAAACCTAAGTAACCTAAGTGCCGGCTAAGTGCCAGCTAAGTTCCTAAGTTCCCCGGCGGCTCTATAGTATAACAGAACCTCTCATCCTCGTGCGCCAGGCACGGAGTCTATCCTGTTTAACTGAATTTTCTTGGTGGGCAAGTCGCTGTTCCAGTTCTTCGAAAGTGACACCCGGCCGCCAAAACGGTGACCGACGGATCTTGAGCCACAAACGATCGGAAAGGCTGAGATTCTGACCGTGGTCTTGTCGGAATTTCAATTGGCGAAGCTGACCGGCCAGTTTTCTGAGACGTCGCATTTCATTAGTGGCATGGCCATCATAAGCTTGCTTAGCAACCACGGGTTCCGAGCGAAACCGAACTCCAGAGTTTTTAAAACGGTGGGGTTCTCATAAGCTTCGCAAAAGACCGAGCCGAGTGCAACAGAAAATTTTCGAGAAAAAGGGAAATTTGATTCCACCAGTGGACCAGTGATTGACGAAAATTTGGGCATCCGCATTATTGTCAGGAACATCAGTGTCCAAGGAGCTGTAAAATTCATCCCAAACTTGCAGCTGAGCTTTCCACTGATGGTCAAGGTGCTGAGACCAAGCATCAAAGTCTTCGGGGTTTTTGGGCAAATACGTGTTGCAAGGAACAGTTTGTTGGCCTTGGGAAAACTCAAATTTATGATCCAGGTCAAATTGGAAAGCGCGGTGATCAGACCAGTGTTCATCAAAGGCAATGTATACCAGATCATATTGATTGAGCACATAATCGATGATTCTCGTAGCAGGGGCATTCCAACGGCTGCCCAATCCATCCCTAGGTGCGAAATGACACCAACCAAAAAGCTGTAAGGCCCGCACAAGTGTGGATTCCGAAGGGGTCTCATTGAAGTCCCCCAGCAGGATCAGGTTGTGATGGCGCAAGCTTTGAATAATTTCAAACAAACTTTCCAGAAAAGGTTTTCGCAGCCGGGAAGAAACGTTGACATAGCAATTGATCAAAGTAACGGTGCCAAATTGGACAGCAATGGCTTCTCCCCCCAGTTTCAGTCACAGGGGACCTTGAAGTGCAAGGGATGCCTTTTCGAACTAAGGTATACAAACGCCTCCCACTCGGCGGTCCACCCCCGGACCCTCTGGTCCGTCCCAACGTGAAGAAACAAGTCCATCCATGTTGAGAAGCCGAGACCGAAAAGGTCTTCATCTGTTTCGAATCCCTGCTGAGTTCTTGCAAATTCATGACATCCAAACCGTTGTCTTTGTTGATGTCTTGAAAAACATTCCAAACATTTTGGGCACCCCCGCAGTTGAGGCTGAAAACACGTAAAGACGTCCTTTTTCTCATGGTGCATGCCCGAGGCCCAGGATTGGCTTCAACGTCACCGTGTTCAGTCAGGTCCTGAACCCACTGGCTGTCCGTGATGGGCGACATTTTCTTTTCTCGCGGGACAGTCCTGCGAGAGCTGGGTTTTAGGACCAATTTATCTATGTGAGCCAGCTGAGCGCGGCCCCATTTCCAAATGGCAACTAACCTTGGCACAAATTCCTCCTGAGCTGGTACCAAACAGGAGGTCGGGGGTATTCACGAGGTTCACATTTTTTCCGGATAAAATCAGAAGCTCCTTGAGAAACTCGCTTACACTTGGGGCAAGTAAATCTCAAACTTTGGGTTTCCCTTCGAGCCAAAGATTCATCAGGCCCGAAAAAATTCAGGTCATGGCCCATCTCGGCGGCTTTCCTTAGTCTGGCTTGCCGCCACTCCTCATTGTGCCAGCCAGCCTCATTGCGTCGCAAACATCCATATACCCAGGCTGCTTCTGTAGGGCGGCTGTGTTTTCCGCCCTGCTCATGCCGGAAGAAGTCTTAAGATGGGCTTTGATGGATTTATCAAACTGGTGGTATTGCAAATGAGGCAACCATTTGTGACAAGTGGCGCAAATCCAAGCTTTTTCCACATTGGGGGAGTCAGAAGCTTGAATTACCGGAGTGTTAGACTTTATAGTTTGAACGTCACTTCTACGGTCCTGATGGCAAGCAGCGATGTGACTGCTTCTCTTACCATAAAGTTTGACTCGGTCCGTGGCAAAAGCCTTGAAATCACACAGATTACAGGACCAAGTGTTGGGGTCCAAATTTTCTTCATGGATAAAAATCCGATAGGACGAAGTCTCAAACCAGTCGAACCTTCGGTGCGAGCGTTCAAGCGTTTCTTATAGAAGTAGTGGTGATCTTAAGGCGTGCTAGCCTTGTCTTCTTTGTCGAGATAATCGTTACACTGACGACTAAGCAAATTGCAAGAAATCAAAAGTCTTTGCGCAATGATTCTGGGTGGCCCGTTAGACTTTGAGTCACTCAACGTTTCAGCAGCTTCCTGGATTTTAAGGAGCAAAGAGTCCCAAGGATGAGCCTCGGCCGTTCCGCCCGCCTGGGCCGAAAATGCGGGCGATTTGGTCCTGATTCGCTTGGTCGGAGGTTGGTCCACCTGTTTGGGTTTATCCGTGCTTGAACCGGCCCCATTGTGATATTCATCATCAATTTCAGCAGCGGTAGCCATGGATCTGTTGTCATCAGGTTGAGGGTGTTGAACCCCTTTCGGAGGAGACCAAGGAACACTAGCCACGGTTGGGGGTCTCAAGGATTTCTTGGAGGCACCTTCTGAGCTAAAGCCAGTCGCATGGAACTGACCTCAGGAGTTGGGCAATCTGCCAACGCATTTTTCGCGCCTTTTTTCGCGGAAGGTGAAGCAGCATGGAGCTCCGGCCCCAGCCAAATTCACTTGTGTGGGGTGAACAGTCTCCCTCAGCAATCCTTTGGGGATAGTAAATTCTTTGGGTGCCCTCAAAGAGACACAGTGGGAATCAGTCAATTGCAGGATCACAGGATTGCAACCTTTGGAAGCACAAGCATAATTATCTTCGAATTTCGCCGCCACGCAAATTCGATGCCACGACTTGTTTTTCCGGTCTTGATAGAAAATTATCAATGGCGTTCCCGTTTTGGTGCTAAGTGCCTGGAGCATCAGCCCATTTACGTAGTAGCTGGAATCGGAAGCCCTTCCCAACCAGTCCTGATACGTTTCACCCCTCGAAGATTCATCAAAGAAGGAAGTGTAATCAGCAGTGTGGTTTCTCAAATTGTTGATAGTTTGGGTTCTGTACCAAGCAGCTTGAGAAATATACCTCAGCTTCCGTGATGTTGTCGGATTCAGAGTGGTTCTTGGTCCAAGCTACTGCACCAGCAAAAGCCCTGAAGGCGCAGTCGCCTGTGCCTCCCAGGTCGCGTCAGCGAAAACCAAAGCTATGGACCGCCTCATCAGGGCTGGCTGGCACTCCTACAACTCCACACAAACATCTTTTTGGGTCTCAATCTCCATGGCTTCGTTGGCTTCAACAGCCGCGCCATGGCCTTTTCCTGGCCTGTCAGTGCTGTCACGCGCCGGACTGCGGGATCTCTCACGACCATGTTTGGGATCTTTGACTTCCGTGCCCGTACCATTGCTAGTGACCCTAACCTGACTGGCCTCTTGAAGGGTAGGAAATTCAGCAGGGTCAACTTGGTGGAAAGTTTTTGGGGGACCCTGCACCATGGAAGAAAACATTCTGGTTTGCCGGGGCGGTGCAACCAAAATCTCCAAGTCCCACTCTGGGTCATCATGAACCAAGTATCGCCATGCCCTGGTCGGCCACTTCTTTTGGAGCTGTCCTGCGCACTCGCCAGCACCATTTTTTCCCCAAACGTTTTCGAGATAAGATCTGAGGATCTTGCCATTCCAGGGAAGTGAGCAATGTTGTGATTTCCTGTTGATCCCATGAATTTGGGACCCCATGGAGGTCAACCACAGCACTACGGGTCTCCTGTTGATCAGCAGGGAGTTTGAAAAAACCAATGTCACTTCCGGCTCCCTTGCGAAAAACCATGGGTTGGTCGCGGATGTGCTTGAGGCCGAGACATCTCCTGTGATATGATTCGGCATCCTCCTCTTTGTCTTTACGCACCCAATACAATGGGGGGCTTGGTCCAAAAGAACCGTTTTTGGTGAGTTTGACAAAAAACAAGCCAAGTTCACCACTTTTACCAAACAGCTTATTGGCAGTCTCATCACTGACTTCATCCACTGGCCTCCGCTCAAACTTGACGCCTGCACTCCGCCTAACTGGGCGGCAGCACTAATGATCTGGAGCGGACTGTCCTTGTCAGGAATGAAGCTTTGCCGGTACACTTCCGGGGCTATAATACTATAATCCTGATTGTGCATTTTGAGATAGTTGGAACTTTCTCTCGTGGGACATCTTGTCTTGCCACAGTCCACGGGCAAGCGGCCTGATCCCCCAGAGCTAAGGTTGCCACGGTCTCCAATTTTGCGCCTGCCTTGCCGCGAAAAAGTGTCTTTTGTGTCAGGGTTGCACCTTGGACCTCCACCGCTGCTCCAGTGAGCAAAATAGTCAAGGGTGCAGGCTTGGAAAAGGCGTTCCACAAGGTCATCAAAGAATGATAGTCCTCAATGTTGGGAATTTCGACCATTTTGAAGGAAGAAAAAGCTCCGTTTCGAAAATGAATTTCCAAAAAGCTTTCAATTGAGTGATGTGAGGTATGCAGGACCATTCAGAATTTCTGAATCCGGTGACATGTGAGTGTCTAACTTCAAGGGGAGTTTTGACTCCTTTGCCTTTTCCATTGGTCCTCGTCTCCTGAACAGGTTTGTGAGTGGCTGGCTGTTTGACCTTTGTCAGATGTTGCATGATCGTGGCAGCCACTTCATCATCAGTGTTTCCATGATTCAAACAAGTTTTGAGCAAATTGATCAATTGTCTGGCTAAATTGAGTTCGGGACTGTCAGGGTCTTTGTGAGAAAACGGGTGCTGTTTGGCGGCTGAGGTCAGGACCACACGCGGTTTTTTGCCCGCTGCCGTTGACAGCTCAGCGGAAGGCCTCTTTGTGCCTTTAGAACTTCCTTTACCGATACCTTTGGGGCCCCCAAAACTGGATCCCTTGATGGTGTCTTTTCCTTTCCCCTTTTGCCCTCTTCTGGAAGCAGGTTTTGAAACATCAGAGATCTCCTCCTGCGCATGACCCTGTTGTTGGGCCATCCATGACTGCAAAAACCTCTCAAGTGAAGAAGCTAAGCCACCCGATGGGCTAGAAGTGATTTCAGCAGTGTGTGTACTGCCTTTTGCCCCTCCCTGCAAGTCGAGGGAGCACAAGTACCTCATATATTGGCTCCAAGCGTCCTTCTTCTTTGTAGACGCACATTCATGTTTATGTTCAGTACACATGGATTTCCGCAACAAACCCAGCTTTGCAGTCGCTGGTTGTTTCTGAACAGGTCTGCATCCAAATTTGCATTTACGAAAATAGCAGCATTTTTTCCATTTTCTCAGTCGGCACTTCAAACGTGCCTTTTTCAAACGGTGACTGCTGCACCTACGACATGACCATGCTGAAACTCTTGGGTCCCGGCCGTTTCGCTTGTCCAAAAAACAACCAAAACGTTTGTGTTTGAGTTTAGCACGTTTCACTTTCACATGCTTGCTCCACCCGCACTGTAGGAAAGCCAGACAGGTACCACCATCCCAGCCAGCACAAGGCGACGTAAGGTTCAGAGAGGAACCAAGGACAAGGATGGGACCAGGGCAGAGACAAAAGGATAGACATGATGAGCAGGAAGTCCACAAAGTAGGAACACCAACTCAAACCGAAACAGAGGAGACCGGAAAACCACAGGAACAGGAGTTCATACGGCTGGTCAACCCAGGTCAGAGACTGGGATGCCAAGTTTCTTGCGAAGTTCTCCGCAGTGACCGCAAGAGGCTGGGCAGCGCGCTCAGCAGCAAAAGCGGCGGGTGCGGAGCCAGCTGGCCAAAGGAGAGATGAACAACTGCACGCCGTTGTGGCGCGAAGCACATTTGCAAGTGAAAAAAAAACACCTCACATTCGGGTCACTTTTGGAAGTTGAGATGTCGAAAAAGTGCACGCCGTTGTGGCGCGAAGCACATTTCGAAGTCAAAATGTACAAAGCACCACATGCTCGGACCACTTTTGGAAATTGCATGAATACTATAGTATGGTTATTAAAAGTAAGGTAGAGCACAATTATTATTGGAGTTGCAAAAATGTTATAAATCAACTGAGCTATCGTTTGGGGGCCCCTGACGTACCAAGGTTCAGCCCAAACAAAGGGTGTCACCAAGCTAGACTCAGCTAGACTGAAACATTAAGAAAAACCGATGGGGCAGTTCGCAACAAACAAATTCATGCAACACATTATTCTCTAATTGTAAAAATAAATAAATATATATATATTATATTATATATATTATATATATATATATAGATATAAGTACTCTAAACAAGTTCATCTGATTTTGTTTGTGCTTTTTATCCGTTTCTTAGAGCGATGGGGAGGCTGGGGAGGCTAAGGAATTATACTGAGACACCTTTTCATCTACCTAATACTGAAACCGTATACTCGTGAAATTGTGGGGTTCCTTCCCCTCCTTCAGTTCAATTCCAGTTGGCCCAGAAAAGGATCTGTCAATGCCGGCTTCAATATGCCAAGCATCAGGAAGCACTGGCAAGCTTTGACCAACACCCGCAACCCCTGCCAGCTGCGACTTGGTGAGTCAAGCAGGTGCATACCTAATTAATCATGTAATACCTCTACGTAAATCTAAAATCGACGAATATTTCTTGTGCTGCTTCCTTCAAGCCCAAACACCTCTGGTGTAGCACTAAATAAAAGTATAAAGGAGTCCGGCAATTCACCAGCCTCATTGTCCACATCTAGACCCTCAAAGTACCAAAAGGATGTGCAAAAGTACCAAATCTCCGGTTCTCCAGTGTTCTCCGAAAATTCTTATCGCCTGAAAGAAACGCAAGCTGCGGACCATGCGGATAGCACGGAGTGACTTCAGAGCACGCATCCTGAGCTGGGAAGGCCCCTTTAAGGGTTTTGCGGGGATTCACCACATGTCACCACCTTTGATGATTTGATGGCTTATGGACGAAGACACGGGAAGGTATTATGTACAATTGGGAAAAAGTACAAAACATTGCGCCCGTAAGAGACCCCAAACAGTCTGTGTGTGCGAGGATACTGTATGACATACGTTGAGGATAATGATGATGATGATGATGACGATGATGATGATGATCGTGATGATGATGATGATGATGATGATGATCGTGATGATCGTGATGATCGTGATGATGAAGATGATGCGGAGGATGATAATGTTGCGGACAATGATGTTGAGGATGATGATATTGAGGATGATGAGGTGCAGGATGATGATGTTGAGGAGGAAGATGATGATGTTGAGGATGGTGATGTTGAGGATGATGAAAAGAAAAGAAATGTTGGGGACTATACGGCGGAGGATGATGATGTTGAGGATGATATGGAGGAGGAGGAGGAGGAGGAGGAGGAGGAGGATCGATCCCAAGACCGCGACCTGCGGGCTGTGTGAGTCTGCGCCGTTTCTGTGCGAGCCTTCGAAATGCACATGGACATGCATGTCACAAGAACCATGTTATGCAAGAATTTACAGCAAAAATGCCGCGCCCCAGACAGGCGCTGCACGTTTTGTGCCAGCCTGTGCAGTCGAAATACACATGGACATCTCGCTATGAGCCATTTTTTGGGGAAAAAGTCGTGCCCCAGGAACGCGCAATCGCAATGCACTTGGGCATGTGACAAGAGCCATTTTATGCGGAAATTAAATTTGCAGGGAAAACGCTGCGTCCCAGGAACGCTCCGCACGTTTTGTGCGAGCCGGCGCCGTCAAAATTCACAAGGACATCTCACAAGAGCCATGTTATTCGGAAATTTACAGGGAAAACGCCGCGCCGCACGTTTTGTGCGAGCCTGCGCAGTCGAAATGCACATGGACATGTGACAAGAGCTATTTTATGCGAAAATTTACAGGGAAAAAGCCGGGGCCAGAGTGAGCACCTCGATCAATCACCGGCTTTAACCCTTGCCGTAAGAAGTTTGGGGAACAAAACTGTTGGTTGATATTGTATATAATTATAGTCAATATAGATCAATAACATATTTTCTTTGTAACAAGTTTGCCGGGAATTATGGACTCAGCCGTGAGCTGGCAATCCCTTTCAACTCACCTGAAAGGTCCTGGGATGACGTTTCTATCGCTAAGGCGCACGGCGTTTCTACCTGCGGTATATACCCTGAACTAACCCGCAAATAAGAGGAAACAAACACATTCCGGTACTAGTCATGGATCCAACCATATTCTGGAACTACTCATGGTATAGCAAGAAAAATCGAAGCTGGATAAGCGGATATCAAAGAATCAGTGAATTACAGCTTCAAGAGAAAAGCAACAGGAATCGCCGTCTCACCTCCCCAGTTTCAAGGGTCAACCTGCTTTCCCGTTGCAGTTGTTTTCCTCTGGACCTGGACGACAACATTTAAAAACTTTGGTGTCCAACAGACTCTGGTTAACACTCCCAAGGCAACATGATCAGTTTCAACCGCCTCTTTTAAAACTATTCTCAGAGTTTGTGCGTGGGTGGATGGCAATAGTTCTTGTGTAGATGATACCAATGATGATCAAACCGATTCGAAAAGATGCAGACTTCCCGACATATCACAACGCGGCAACAAAACAAATTCACCATGGGCTCTCAAAGAAACAAAAATCCAACCAATCGCAAAGTCCTCTTTATCTTCCCCCTCCTTCTGTTTAATCGGTATACAATCCCTACTTAAAGAGGTGTCCCCTCGTCTAAATGATAAGTTATCACCATAAAGCCATACAAAGCCCGATTGACCATGCACCAACTGTGCTAACTCTGGTGCAGCCACTGGGTTTACTTCATCTACGAAGCGAGCATCAGTCGCAGCACGACGATGCTCCGTGAGGCACCTGTCAGTTGACGGATGGGATCAAAGGACACCCCATTGGACCAAAGGACGCCATGCAATCGTTGCATGGTAAGGATGATCAAAAAACCCATGTTTGGAACCAACATGAACCAACCATTGTTCCCACTTGATTTTCAAGGCAAAAGGAAACCGGGCCATCAGCCCATCAGCCATCCAATTTTGTTTCCACCTGCGCAACCAAACATAATTTAAACATATTTAAACCGGCTGCTCCTATTTTGTTTATCCTTCCTTAAAAATGGCAAAACAATGTTTGGTCGACATTTTCATGGAATCCCATGATACTTCTTCATTGACTCTGCATATTCAAAGATGGAAAGTCAAACAATGTTTGAAGTTACGAACCAAACGGTGAATCCACCAGCATTGTCTGATTCCCTGGGCCATTCTCAGTGGTGACATGCTTCCATGATCCAGAATAACCCAGAACGATCAAGATGTACATGTACGGTACTATCTTGAATAGATACCAAGCCTCAAATATTTGAGGCTTCTGCCCCCCCCCAAAAGAAACGCAGAGAACATATTGGACACGGGATGAAATTACTAAAGGATACTAGAGGTTCCTCATAAACACCTAAACCATTCCACCAGTCGTGGCTTTGTCAAAAGAAAGGGTACTCCAATATCCAATGGATTAAACTGACAGTGCTGTTTTGGGGGTATACTAAATGTTCAGGGTATACCAAGGTATACCCCAAATCTTTAATGAGACACCATTCCTATGTATATAATCCTCCACCCCATTCATATCAGACACCCCCCATTCATATCAGACACCCCCCCAAGAGACCATGGTTTAGCGAGGATTTACACATATTTAGGATTTTAGGACTCCATTTGGAAATTCCGTAACATGATGATACCCCATTTTCATCATGCAAAAAAATGTTGACCATTTGAGTATTGAAACACATGGTGACTTGGGGATACCCCATTTTAAGAACCCATGGCCTTGGGGCCCATGGCCCCATGGCCATGGCGCCACAAGGGCGCCTGCTTCTCCCTGGATGGCCACGATGGTGATGATGAAATCCACCAGGCCAGCGAACACTAAGAAGGTGTCGAAAAGGTTGGCCACGTCAAGGAAAAAACCTGAAAAGACACTGAGAATCTTGCTTAGCTTACTGGTTTTCTTAGTAGGGAATGAGGAATGATCCACAAGAACTATTAACAGCCCATTCCCCATTTCCCTACTAAGCACCAGTAAGGACTGGGGGATGAACCCCTGAATTTACAGCAGGAACGTGATGATTCACCAGTAGATGGAATGGGGTAACCTATTTTCGGACGACCCCACTAGGGTAATGAGATTGGATGACCATCTCGTTTCGACGGAATGGATTCAATTGGACTATTCAATATGTCTTCTGGACCATTCATCACATGAATGAATGGACGATTTGATGATAGTATATATAATATATGTACGTATTGTACTTATTCATTTATTTATTCCCCACCTGCCAGGTGAGGGTTGTTAGATTTTATGTCAGTTGCCTGGTCCTCCTCGTCCTCCTCGTCCTCCTCCTTCTCCTCCTCCTCCTCCTCTCGTTGTCCTCCTCGTCCTCCTGCTC
>Ga0126342_10022162_pt1 | contig 10525 bp, 8 predicted proteins | sample Cyp1metagenome_FD_92528 | JGI IMG/M metagenome (GOLD analysis project Ga0126342, IMG submission 92528) | Coral microbial communities from Lord Howe Island, Old Settlement Bay, Australia - Cyphastrea 1 metagenome | ecosystem: Host-associated > Invertebrates > Cnidaria > Coral ...
CTTCGTTGGATGGAGACATCTGAAGCACACTCCATCCCCCTGCAAGTATGATTCAAAAACTAAAAATCACGAAAATCAACCATCATCGAGCCAAAGGAAGTTTTACATCTTTTCAGATGTTCCCCCCCCCCCACACACACACACACACATTTCTGCAGTGCTCCTCAAACTTCTCAATGCTGACGCTTTACTTTGGATGTCAGGTACGTAAACAAACTCCAGGGACTCGATGGCATTGGGTTCCGAGATACGGCTTAGCCGAAAAATGAATAGAAATATGAGAGATGAAATTCAGTCGTGTCCTCACCGGCACCAAAACAATCGCCATATGGAACAGAATATGAATGAATACGTGAATGAGTATTTGATGAGTATTTGATGAGTATTTGATGAATATGTGATGAATATTAGTGATGAATATGTGATCAGATAAGAGGAACTGCGGTAGTAACGATTTGGTCCTGCAATGCTTTCTTCTTTTGCTGTTCACTTTGAGGGCACAATTGCAGATACATGACGTACATGAAGCCGCTGGAACTGCTGGAAATTCTTGATCCTGCCACAAGACAACAATACACACAAATCGTTTAGGCATGTTTAGGCCTTTTGGAACTGATGGAAAACGACAATTGTACAATTGCATGCCATGCTGGGGCCATGCTTGTCAATTCTTGCAGTTCAGCAGTGCTTCGATTCCATATCTTGCGAGCTGTGCTTGGAAGAAAAGCTGCGCTTTACCGCTTTGCCTGGTGCTTTTCGCGGCAAGGGAAACTCACCGCTGGCTGGCAACAGAAGGTCCACAGACAAATGATCGGGTCCTATGTTGTTTTCAACAGTGGGCATATCAAGAACATCATCAAGAACATTGTCAAAATTTCCACATATTTCCACTGTGAGCACTGCTGTTGTCTTTGGATTTTTTATGATTTTTTTCTATATGTTTCTGCTATTTTCTGCTCAAGGTTAGAGACGCGCTGTAGCACCCCCTGGCGAAGCCATGGCGGCGCTAAACCTTACTGGTTTACTTCCCGATGAACGGTGCGCACAACATGGAACTTCCATGACTCATGGATATGGGCCCAGATGGGCCCAGATGGGCCCAGAGTCGCTGTCAGAGTCGCTGTCTGAACCCGAAACTCAAAAAGTGCGGCATAGATGGCATGTGATGGCATAGTCTCATGCTATGTCAAGCTATGTCCACATATGTCCACTGTCTAGTTTTCCGCAAGTTTTTCAATGTGCCAGGTGGATTGCAGAGATGAGACATGATGCTAGCGCAGAGTGCGAAGCTTTTCGGGGCAATCACCGTGCAGACGTGACGTATGTTGCAACTCGTCTTCAAATGCGAAAGAAAGCAACCTTTACACTGTCTTGGGATGCTTTGGACATTTGATGGTGCCGAAACTGCGAGAGGAAAAATGGTGGGTACGTCGTTCTGCTTGATTGTGGATGATTTGATGCGGAAAAGGGACTTCTGAATCCACAAAGATAGAACGGGATAGAACAATAACAAGAAGGATCAAGAAGGTCTATGCCAACTACAGTAGGTTCTGGGCTCTGTTTTCGTGCACACAGTCTGATTGAGTATAGGGTGGCTCGCTGAGTTTGTGAGATTCAAAGTGCAATGGCAAGGTCTAAAATGCCCTTTCCCCAGGTTACCATGGCAGCGCGGATTATTCAGATGCAGTCGGGTTTTGCAATGCTCGAGCAACTTGCCAGCACTAGATGTGCTACATCTTGCCGCGAACCGTTCAATTATTCGGTCTCCATCTTTCGCAGATACACTCTGAACTGTGAATATCTCTGAATCACAGCGGTTTTCTCTTTACTCATATAGGTTCTTCATGGTTCATCCGCCTCTCGCCATCGTTCCGCTTCAATTTCGCTATGTTTCTCTGCGGTTGTCAGAAAGCCCCAAGCAGAAACATGCAATGCTTGACACAAGACCGACGAGGTCTTGGGGGCCCTAGCGAGCTGTTGCGCTCCAAGCAGCTTCAGAAATCCCTTTATCGTAAATTCATGTAAATTCTACCATAACTATGTATATATATATAATATTATAATTATCCATAATGATTATGATCATAACATTTGCGGTGCGCCGAAATTCACCGGAAATCTTGGGCCGTTTGCTGCGTCAATGCCATTCACCTCTCAAGCTTTATGAGCTGAAACAGGTGAAGATTTGAAGTCATCGACAGCACGGATACGCAAACACAGACACAAACACTACCAAACTAAACAAAGCACTACTATGAATGATTGAATTGATTAATACATTACTATATAATGCAGATCAATAGTTTATACTGAAACACCACCGAACGCCAACAAACGACAACAAAGGAGATTAGATACTGCAACATATTACAACAATTTACAACATACGTATCTTTGAAATTTGAAAGCGTTCCATGCAATATCTCTGCTGCAGGCAATCCCAGCACAAGGATAATCTCGGTCAGGAAACACTTTCCCAATCGCAGATGTCTAGGATTGATGTGGACTCGAGAATCATTACCTTGTCGGCAGAGCCTCCACTTCAGTGATTCTTCAACGTGTGAAGTATGAGTTGTGATGACTTGTGTACATAGAAAATATAGAAATGAAGCAGCAATCGATTTCCTGCACAAATGCACGTGGTGAATCACGCTCAGTGAACGGGCCGCTGAAGACAGAGCGACCAGAGTGGCTTCCCTTTGAAGGACCTGGAAATCGACACGTGCCGCCTGAGCTGTGGGCGATGTCAGCGACTCAGTTCCATGGCTTCCTTGCTGCCTGCAAGTCCACAAGTGTCTATCAGGTTTGGCAAACGGAGAACGAGAAGAACGAGAAGAACGAGAAGAACGAGAAGAACGAGAAGAACGAGAAGAACGAGAAGAACGAGAAGGGGTACAAAGCAAAGAAGGGGACCAACGGGACCAAAGGGAACGATGTGCGCAAAGTGAACATGTACGACATTTGTGATTTTTTTGTTAAACAGTGGACTGCTGGCACAGGCAACAGTGTAGCTCTGCTCCTGAACAATCAGCCACTATCAGCAGACCTAATGATTTCCCATGCCTGGGCAGAGGATATCCAAGAGTGCGCTGAAGCACTGATGCTGCATTTTGTGCGCTACGACATTTCATACGATACTGCTTGCTGGTTTTGCGTCTTTTCGATGTACCAACCAGGCGACTGCTTTGCAATCCAAGAACAGGTGGCCCTGGATCCGTTTGGCCAGGTCTTATCAACTATTCCTCAGATGAGCCAGTCCGGTTGCGATGGACGATGTATGGTGGTGATACACACATCAACTTCAGAGGTGTACGAACGTCTTTGGTGCGTCTTTGAGATCGGCAAAGCCTCTCTCGACGGAGTTCCGATCAAAGCCGCGTGCTCATATGCTTATATTGTGGCACAAACAAAGAAGACAAAGGAGAGCCTTAGAGTTCTGACAGAAAATGCCAGGTGTTCCGTTCCAGAAGATGAAACGCGGATTCGCAAGCTGTTAGTGAGCGACTTTGGGGGTGCTGAGATGCTCAATAGTATGATCTTGGACTTCCGCATGGCCATGATGCGCCAGATGGGCTATGAGCTTCGGTCCAGTCCTTCCAGTCCTTCCAGTCCTTCCAGTCCCTGCAGTCCGTCCAGTCCCAGTGACGCTCAATGGCACGCCATTCCCAACATGAGCTTTTTCCGCAAAGGGAAGAATGCCGCGGTGGATCTTTTAGATCTCCAGATGGCAAGTCTGCAGAAGCTGTGCTCAGAGCTCTCTAAACCAAGCTAAGAGTTGGGCTGCGCAACGCTCCATCTTGATCCATATTTTTCCGCAAGTGAACGCATTCATTATTTCATGATAGTTCATGATTTACGATAATTCAATATAATTCAATAATATTCAATATGCTTCTGAATTTGTGCGGAGATTCACGTGCCACACGAGTCTATTCTTTGATGTTGCCTTTGCAACATCGGGCGCTAACGGTGAAACGCGCATGGAACATGATTCAATGGATGCCAAAGGCAGAATCGACAATAGCTGATGCGCGTGTTTGACAAATGACGCGGCGAAAAAGTTTGCGGCCGTCGAGGGGTTTCTCATACTTACCTTCCTAAGTTTTGACCTTTGCAAACGATTTATTGAGTCTGTCACATTTTTTCCGCTAGCCACTTTTTCCCGCATCCTTGGAACTTGTATTTACCCGCCCTATAAGCACTGCGGCAAACGAATAACACTGACTGAGACTCTTGCCTTGCCTTTGTGTTGTTTCCACAAAGTGGCCATGATCAACATCCCTAGCAGAAAAACAATACGATACCTGTGCAATCCTGCCATTGCTCAGTGCCAAGCAGCAAGCTGAGCAGCTCCAAACAGAAGATCTTCGTTTTGTTTTGTCAACTAACAGGGCATCTAGGAGCAGACACAAGGTGCAGAGGCTCAGATGTCATGGATGACATTCAAACCGAACATCATTCGAACTTGGAAAGGATCACTGATGATCTCTGTTTGGATTCTTTTCTGTCGGCCTGCAAGTTGGCAAGGTCTGCATACCAGCAGCCGAACAACTCGGCGAACATCATGATGAAGAACATGTTGGATCTTTGCATTGGTGCCATGTTCAGTATCTGGAACACTGGCGACCCATCTCTATCTAATCTATCTCCATTCCTTGGTCAACATGAGGCTAACCAAGCTGTTGGACATTTCAGATCTCTTGCGACAGTTTTGAAAGGTTTTCAACATGGCAGATGGATTCTCATCTTTTCGCTGAAGAAAAACCTTGCCGTTTGTTGCCGTCATGACTTCCCAGTTTCTGCAGAGCCTACAGCTAAGCTAAGAGTGAGCGTTGGCGGTTGGGACAGTGACTTGTCACAATTTGTGACTTATTTGACGACCACTAGAATCGAGCAGTGTGTGTCGGTTTCAATATGTTTCAATATTTTGCTAAGGTGTTCTTGCATTCTTCTTATTTGGCTACTACATTGCCTATTGGGACACTCATCAGATCGGAGGCTGTGAATCAGTTGAGACCTTGCAAGCTTTTTGTGTAGACAAATGCATTTTGCATCTTTCTTCATGAGTCCAACACAGAAGGATGCTTCTTTTTTATTTTCACCTCATTAAGTAAATTTAAATAAAGACACATTGACCACCAATCAAAAAAGATATGATTTCTTCACAGGTTCATTACAGACCTCAACCCTTGATTGGTTCGCAGGCTTTGCAGATGCTGGCGTCGATTTGGCTCACTGGTTCTGTTGCTTCTCCTATGCAACAACTGCTGCGACCATCAACAGTGGGGCATTGGCAGGTCCAGATCCAGATCAGTGCGTTGCTCTGAAGTGTCATTGTTTCTGCAGTTTCGTGCATGTTCTTTGTGTATTTTTTTTTCATTTTCTTGCATTAATTTTACACCCGTAAGTCGGTTAGTGTTGAATTTCGACTTTTTACCCACGGGAATTTCCTGTGGCATTTGGCAGGTCGAGTTGCTTTCTTCCCTTACTTGTTCCTTTCGACGGTGATGACAGGTGTCCTTTACCCGAAACTCAAACTGCAACAAGAGCACGTCAATAAACTATAACTATCCATAACCAGTGTTGGTTTTGCTGCAGTGTTCTCTAATCACGAAAGCTAGCTTCTGCTAGCTGAAGTGCCTCTTGCTTTAGCAAGGTATGGGGGGTTGGAATCTCCAATCGCGAGAAACTTCTCAGTTAACTACCACTCCCTCCCCACCTGGCTGGTTCACAGGCAGTTTGGCCGTGGGACCAATCCCCCCTGGGACACCGGCAGCAACATCGGCAGCATCGGCATCCCCTGCATGATTTGCATCGTCAATAGGGCATGCCTCATTTCTCTTCAATTCATTGATGCAGCGGCGCTCATGATTGGCATGTTCATTCACGGGTGGCCTTCATCTTGGCCTAGCTTCATTTTCATGTTGCGCACGCACACCTACCTCTCATCCTCAACTTTGGTTTTGCACTGCGTTACTTCTTCCCGCGCTTCCAAAAGCCCACTCCGATGCCGAAGGTGGACCTTTGAATCTTCCCCAATCATTGGTCATCATGTTGGCTATGCTGAATTTCCTCATCTTCTTCGTGCAACAACGCACAACAACCATAATCAATCATACATGTTCTCATCCTCCTCCCCTCCAACATGCATCGCCTCAATACGTAGGTCTGGATGTTCACCTGGCCAACATGCCCCAGCTTCAGACCCGCTCGTCCACGTTGACGAAAAAGCTGCGCAGCTGCGCTGTGCCCTTTGTGTTTTCATGCCAAGCTCCCTGCCAAGCTTTCGTCCCTTACCCCTAGGCCTCAAGTGAACGGCAGTTCATTTGATTAAGACTGATTAAGGAGGCGCAAAGTTTGGTTCGATGGTTCCTGCATTTGATCCGTTAGCGCTGATCCAAAGACCTGAGTTTGAACAAAGTGATCGCGCTGTCACAAGGATCTGCGCGTACTTGTCTTGGGGAAATGGATGGCTACAAAAACTTGGATTTGTAGACTTTGCCGGCTCTGTGGTTGTACACCAGGCGGGCAGAAAGCTTTGTTCATGATCTTCATGAAAAGAAAGAATGAAAACAAGTTTAGGTGTTAAAGGCAAAATATTTCAAGTCTTCAGAAATTGCGTGCAGAAAGGGGCAACAAGGGTCCATCTCCTTTAGCATCTTTTAGGCAAACCGATCTGCCACAGTTTTGTTTTGGTCTGGTGAACTAGTCCTGAAGATTTTAGCCGCATGTTGGGTGGGCATCCTAGCAGGTGGGCGCAGTCAGCGCATTGGTTTCCACCTGTATTCTTGGGCCTCGAATCGGTCGCTTCAAGAACTACCGAGCCTGGAAGGGAGTTTGGTCAGTGCCATGGCAAGAAAGTGATAGCAGAAATGAATTTGCATGGAAAGAAATTTTTGTTGAGATTCGTGGATTTTGTTTGTAAGTTTGAATTTGCATTTTTTACACCCTAAAATTCTCTTCTGGCTTTGTGTTTTTTCATTTCACGAATCTTTTGGACTTGCGATAACCCAATGCAATCAAACATGCCAAAAGTGTCTAGAGACGTCTAGAGCGTTATAGGATGGATATTGGTCTGTGGCATTGCATCGGGCTGAGGTCGTTTTCTGGGAGCGACATGATGATGCGTACTACCGGGAACCCCAGGCTCTGGACATAGCCGTGGTCTTTTGACAAGTCTGGAGAAGTCTTTTGACAAGTTTGCCGAACCTCTTTTGTTTCCAAACGTTTCTGCAAAGGCTATGCTCTGAATGCCATTACCTACAAACGTGATGTGCTTGTGTCTCGAACCGTGCAGAGAGATCAAATGCCTTTGTCACATTGTTCTGCAGATTGTTGCCACGTGTTGCCACGTGTTGCCACGTGAAGGATCCCGCTGAGAAGAAAGTGTTTATTCCATTTCGCAAATGTCGACATCCTGTGCAGCTTCTTTTTGGAGCCTTGAACTACCGTAGGTAGTGTCAACTAGTGACTATCTTGGACTGACTGTGAAGGAAGGTGTGGCGACACAGCAAAAGCATTTACTGTAAAGGTCTTGAAACAGCCAACCATCAGTCACCACCAGTGGTCAAAGGATGTTTCAGGGCTACAAACGAATCATAACGAATCCTTGTAGATGAAACAATGAAGCAAGAGATCAGTGTTACTGTGCATTAGGTATCGTTTGGATTCGTTTGGTTGTGCTCCAGTTGGACCCCTTGCATCCCCTTGCATCCCCTTGCCTAAAGTCTTCAGCACGGTACGCACCAAACTTTTCTGGTGGTCCCAGTGGTCCCAGAGCGAGGAACTTTTCTGCTGCTCGTCGGCTTCTTGGCCTTCAATCCGGCATCCACCTTTGCAACCACTCTGGGGCAGCTCGGAGAGCAGAGCCAACTAGAATAACTAGAACCAACATTTGTGTGACAGATCTTTGTTTCCTTCAGACATCTTCAGACCCTTTGCGTGTCTTAGTTTGCAGTGTTTGTTTGTGTCGCGCTCCGCAGAAGCGTGCAGGCTCTTGACATTGAGGTTTCATTGCTAGGAATAACTAGGCTGTGTCGAATCGCGTTGACCTTTCCTCTTCACAGGTCCACACTTCGAAATCTTCACATGTCACGTGAGAAGACTTCACTGCTTTTGAAGAGACACGGTCCAACTTTCACGAGCTTCGACTCAGGGCAGACCTGCTTGTCGCACATAGTTCCGCCACCACTTTATTGGCAGCTGCAGGTGGAGGGATTGGAGGCACACTGAACTTTCGTTCAGATCAGCAATGAATGAGAATAATGAGATCTCATGATAAGATCTGATAAGATCATCAGGATCATCAGGCCTGTTTGTATCTGTTCATAAGGATTCATACACTGCCTTTTGTTTACTCAAAATCTGGTACAGGAAATAGAAACAAGATGAAACAAGCTTTCCAGTGAAAAGTTCTCCCATGTATTCATCCTATTCATCCTGCATCTAGATGCTGCAACCGCCCGTGAAATGCATCGATGACCGCAATGGTGTGATATGTGCGATTCTTGGAATTGCCACCCTGCGACTCCCAAGATCCCCATTGAGTGTAAGATAGCATCATGACATTCAATGACATGCCTCAAATGGATTCAAATGGTTCAACTATGGTTCAACTACGGTTCAATTGTGATCCATGTCTACATCCACCGTCCCAGTTTCCGAATCCGCTCTTGACACACGGATCCTTTGGAGTGGAGAATGGATTTCTATTTTGCCAATTCTCTGGAGTTGCGCACCTTTGAACAAATTGAACAAATGTCGTCCAAAATTCTGCAAGGCATGCTATTTTCCATGGTCTACACCCGATCCACGGTGGTGCGAGTTCCGGAGCTGACCAATGCAGTGATAGCTGGCCTTGTGGCCTCATGCGCACCTGCTGCCGTAATGCCACTCTCAGTCTCTCCTCTTGTGGGACCGGGGACCGATGACCGGGGACCAGGCTTGGTAAGAAGATGTAAGAAGAATCAGGAAGAAATATGAAGAAATATGAAGAATCTCAATGTCAATGCATGTCAATTCCATGTCCCTGGACCCCGTGTTGCACCTTGAGCTTCCGAATCTGTGGCATCCAGGATTCGTTGCTGCAATTCTCACGTTGGGCTTTGAGGCTGGGATGTCTTGTTCTGAAGAGAAAGCCTGCCCAGAAGAAACTCGAATAAACCATTGCAAGATATTGCAATATAGCAGCTACATGCAAATACCAAGAAGGCCTCAACACGCTTCGCATTTTTGCATCTCTAATCTTCATCATCATAGCTTTCTCATGATCCTGCATAGAGCAATGCGGCTTGGTGCTGTCAAACTTAGTCCAAACTAGCGTTGTTCTGATGGTGTATGATGGTGTATGATGTTGTACCATATTGTATTGAATCACGTTGCTCGACAGGAAATGCTTGCGTACAAACAAATAGACGATGCAGTCGGCGCAGTTGCTGCACATGGCCCGAGTGGAGATCCTTAGCCAAAAAATGAAGAAAGCGTCAGAACCATGCGCTGTGCGCATTTGAGCAACAGACAACATGAGAGCAAAAAGAAAATCAACCAAGATCAGTCATCAAAGTTATCAAACTCACTATAATTCCTCCACGGGGGATGGCAATTTTAGAGAAGGATACTCTGGATATTTTTTGCAAGGTCTCTGGGGATGATTGCGAAACGGTGCGAAACGGTGCAAAGGCATTTGGACCCTGGAAGTGTCGCCTAGAGGCCTAGATTTGAATAATCTTGAATATGATCATATTACATACTAATATAATATATATATATATAGAATATTACATAAGATGCAAATTTGTATGGAAAAAACGTCTTGGCATTCCTTAGGCTTGGGGAGCCATTGCAGTTGCATTATTTGCAGACAAACATTGCGGTGGAAATCCGGACGTCGTTGGCCTAGTCTTTGGACACTCGGTTGCGCCAGAAGGGCCCACTGGGGGTCGAAGTGGAAGCAGTGCAAGAAGCAGATATTGTACAGATGAAAATAGGTAACCAACTTCACTGTTGCTGGGGCTCAAGCCCATGTCCCCCCGTGCTCTGCTTGGATTGGTTGTTGAGGGCTTGTCTAGTAACCTGTGGGGTTTGGGCTGCCCTTTTTACTGCACCTCCCCGTCCCTTGGGTTGTGCCTCTTCCTTTTCCTCCTTGGCTGGCTCCTCGGTGTCCTGACTGCCTTGGTTGGAATTTGGTGGCTTTTGGGTGTTGGACTTTCGGTCTGGCCTGCTTCGTGTGCCCCGTCTGCTCGCGCCCCTACTGCGGTATCAAGGTCTAAGGTTCTGTCCTCCTACCTGCATGAGCAGGGTCCCTTCCACAGAGAGCGCCACAGTTGACCTTTCCTTGACTCTCCCTTGTGGACTTAAGGTGTGCATCTCTGGACCTGCTGCCTCCTCCGGCCTGGCCGCTCAACTTCTTAGCCACGTCGCTGCTTTCTCTCCCGAGGGTGCTGAGCCGTCTGAGTTTGAGTTGGTGTCTAGTGTGCCTGAGTCTGTTCCTTCTGGTTCCTCTCGGGTGCGTGGATTGGAGACCCGA